>ERZ1699650.19-NODE-19-length-189312-cov-10.956308_pt1 | contig 189312 bp, 180 predicted proteins | sample MGYA00581512_ERZ1699650 | MGnify/ENA primary metagenome ERZ1699650 (study PRJEB42348, sample SAMEA6618698) | metagenome | isolation source: Polyester-degrading enrichment culture growing on monomer terephthalic acid, Te | collected 2019-05-17 ...
CTACGGCGATGCGAAGGAAAGCCTGAACCGGCTGCTGCCGCTGATCGATTGAACGACGGTGGGTTGAAAACCCACCCTGCGGTGGCCAGACAAGAAAGAGAGAACATGACCGAGACACTCGAATTGCGCGGCATGACATGGGATCACGCGCGCGGCTATGACTGCCTTGTTGCGGCGTCCAAACAGTATGAACGCGACACCGGCGTGCGCATCACATGGCACAAACGTTCGCTTCAGGCCTTTGCCGATCAATCCATCGCTGATCTGGCGCGCGAGAATGATTTTATCGTGCTGGATCATCCGCATGTGGGCCAGATTGCCCACAGCCGGTCCTTGCTGGCGCTGCCCGAATGGCAGGATGTGACAGTCGGATCGCTGGGCGGATCGATGGGCGGATCAGTGGAAAGCTATGTTTACGACGGCAAGACATGGGCCTATCCGATTGATGCCGCCTGTCAGATGGGCGTGGTGCGCCCCGATCTTGGTGGTCAGATGCCCCCCACATGGGGCGCGTTTCTGGCGGCGGAGGCCTGCGATCTGCGCGCGATCACGCCGCTGTTGCCAGTGGATGCCTTTGACATGCTGATGACGCTGGTGGCGGGGCGGGATGAGGATGTTCTTCCACTGTCGTCAACCGAATTCATCAGTGAGGCCAATGGCATACCTGCGTTGGATGTGTTGAAGGCGCTGTATCGGCTTGGCCCGTCTGACGCCTGTGAGATGAACCCGATCGCGGTGTTGGAGCTGATGTCCAGCGAGAGCGATTTTGCCATTTCGCCCTGTCTCTTTGGTTATGTGAATTATGCCCGTCCCGGGTTTCGGACCCATCCATTGACCTATGCCAATCTGCCGCTGTTTGACGGGTTTGACCGGCGGCGCGGTATCCTTGGAGGCGCGGGGATCGGCATTTCGGCCAGCACAGGTGACAGCGATGCCGCCCTGAAATTTGCCCGCTGGGTCACATCCGAGCCGGTGCAATCGGGCGTCTACCTGGAAAACGATGGCCAGCCCGCGCATCGCCAGACCTGGCAAAACCGGCGCAAGGACCCCGATTACGCCGGGTTTTTCGATGGCGCGTTTGACACCATGTCCGATGCCTGGACCCGACCGCGCGATGAATGGTTCCTGCATTTCGTCGATGATGTTTGCGACATCATGTCGAGTTTCTTTCTCAAGGACATCGCCTCGGGTGATTTCCTGAAACAGATCAACACGCTTTACCGCCATCACATCGCGAAGGGATAAGATCGTGCCAGTTGCTGTTATTACCGGGGGCAACAAGGGCCTCGGGATCGCCCAGACAGGGAAATTTCTGGATGCGGGGTTCGACGTCCACGTCGTGGCGCGCAGCCAGGGGGACCTGGCTGACCTTTCTGGTCCGGTGCATATCGTGCAGCATGACCTGTCGGATGCGGCGGATACCTCCTACCTCGACCGGATCCATGCACAAACCGGGCGCATCGACGTGCTGGTCAACAATGCCGGGATGCACCTGAAAAAGCCGGTTTGGGATGTCGCGGGGGATGAGTTGACCCAAGTGCTGGACCTCAACGTCAAGGCGATGTTCCTGGCCTGCGGCGCCTATGTGCGACTGCAAAGGGAGCAGGGCGGGGCAATCGTCAATATCTCGTCCATGGGGGGGATCATGGCGCTGCCATCCGCCGCCGCCTATGTCACGGCCAAGACGGCGGTGATCGGGCTGACCCGCTCTGTCGCGGTGGATGCGGCGCAGTTCGGCATCCGCTGCAATGCCGTCTGCCCGGGGTTCATCGACACCGACATGACGCGCGCGATCCTGGCGAAAGACCCGGCGCGACGCGACAAGATCGAGGGCCGCATCCCGACGCACAGGTTCGGCACACCGGAAAACGTGGCCGATGCGGTGCATTTCCTCGCCAGCGAGGCCTCGGCCTATGTCAACGGCACCGCCATCCCGGTGGATGGCGGCTATGCCATCGGATTCTAGGAGCAGACCCATGACCTATACCAAGACACTTCTGACAGCGGCCCGCTCCATCGCGGTGGAACAGGCCGAGATGCCCGACACCATCGAAGACGGCTGGGTGCGGCTGAAGCTGGCCACGGCCAGCATTTGCGGCACCGACATGCATTACTTCCGGCATTTCGCCAACGCGGGGTTTCAGCTGGATTGCCCGGTGACCCTGGGGCACGAAGCCTGTGGTCACGTGGTGGATGCCAATGGCGCGGACCTGGCCGTGGGGCAGTTTGTCGCCATCAACCCGGTGATCGAATGCGGGCAGTGTGACCGGTGCAAGACCGGCGACATCAACATGTGCCCGAACAAGAGATTTCCCGGATCGGCCACGACCAAGCCGCATATCGACGGCTTCTTCCGCGAATACTTCGACTTTCCGGCGCGCTGCCTGACGCCGGTGGCGGATCACGTCAAGCCCGATCACCTGACCTTTGCCGAGCCCTTGGCCTGTGCCATGCATTCGGTCAATCGGGCCGGCATCACCGCCGGTCAGAGGGTGCTGGTGACGGGGTGCGGCCCGATGGGGCTTCTGGCGACGGTGGGCGCGCATGCGCGTGGCGCCGAGGTCGATGTGACAGACCTGAAACCCGAGGCGATCGAGGCCGCCCGCGCCGTGGGTGCAAAAACCGGTTTCGTGACCGGGCGCGATGACATGGGCAAGCTGGACAGCGCGTATGACGTGGTGATCGAGGCCAGCGGCTCGCCCCATGCCTATAATCAGGCGCTGGCGGCGGTGCGCAAGCAGGGGGTCGTGTCGATCCTGTCGCTGATCCAGCCCAGCCAGGTGCCGGTCAACCTTCACCTCATGGCGCTCAAGGAAATCACGGTGACGGGGTCGATCCTGTTCACCGACGAGTTTGCCAAGGCGGTTGCGCTGATCACCTCCGGCAAGGTGGATTTCGACGCGTTGATCGGAGGGCGTTTCCCCGTGGCCGAGACCGAGGCCGCCTGTTCGCTGATGGCCGATGGTGGCGCGGTGGGCAAGGTCCTGATCGCGGCGGATGCCTGAGCGTGGACATCCTGGCAATCGGTGACGCGCTGATCGCCACGCCCGAGGCGCGGTTTGCCATTCCGCCCGCGCCTGCGCACCCGGTTGGTTCAACCGGCGCGGGCGACAGCTTTGCCGGGGCCTGACGACACGCGGCCCGGGCGCTTGCCCCTGTTCAGCCGTCCAGGTTCAGGGCGGCAGGGCTGCGGTCCTCCCGCGCCTGGGCAATGATCCGGCCACAGTCGCGCGCAACCCGCGTCTCAGCGCCCTTGCGCTGGACGCGCAGCGTGTCGCCGGGGTCCAGGTTGCCAAGGTAGATCACCTCGCGCATGCGTAGCGGCGCGCTGGTCCGGGCCACTTGTTCGATGATCCGGCTGAAGCTGGGGAAATACAAAAGCCCGACGGCGTTGAAATCCAATGGGAAGCTGGGGGTCACCTGTTCGGCACTCTCGGCCGCCACCGTTTGGCCGCGCACCCCGCGCGAGACCTGCCGCGCCCTTGCGTCCAGCGCCATCAGGTCCGGCCCGGCGGGGGGCAGTTCATATTGCCGGGCGGGCAGGGCGCGGGTGATGCGGCGGTTCGAGCCGGTTGTGTCATGCGCCACGAAGGTCGACAGCATGAGCAATCGGCCGATTTCCTGACCACGATGCAGGAAAACATGCCGCGATCCGATCTTTGCCCCGCCGGTGCCCGACAGCTCGGACCGGATCACCAGGTCTTCGCCCAGAAGCGGGCCGGTCTCGGACAGCTCCAGCCGCGTCGCGCAAAATGCGGCATAGAGCGGCCGCCCGTCGATGGTGCGAAAACACAGGCCCTCCTGCCTGATCGACCGGGCAATCAGCGCCCAATGGGCATCGCCGCAAAACCCCAGCACCCATTGCTCGGACAGCCCCTGCGGCCCGAGTTGCTGCATCCCCAGCATTTGCCGAACAACCCGCGCCTGTGCCAGGTCTTCGGTCAGGTCGTGGCCTTGGGTGTCAAGCATGGCACACCTGCTGAACGGTGGTGCTCAACTGCTCTTCGATCCGGTCGGCCAGGTAGCGGCTGTCTTCCTCGATACCAAGAAACCGGCCTGATCCCCAGGTGTTCAGCCAGCCAAGCCCGATGAAATGCAGCCCCTTCTGCGCCGTCACGCCCCGGTCAAACACCGGTTTGCCACGGGCGTCGAAAACATCCGCTTCGATCCAGGAATACTCGGGTCGGAACCCGATGGCCCAAAGAACCGAGGTGACGCCGGCTTCGGCCAGGTCGATCCTGGTGCGCTCAGTTTCAGGCTCCCAGACCTTCACGAACGGCGGTTCTTCCGGCGCGTCGATGCCTTCGCGCGCGATATAGGCGTCGATCTGGTTGCGGATGCCGACGTAGGAGCGGTCGGCGTCGTCAAGGTTCCTGGTCAAGTCCGGCAGGAATGTCGCCTCTGTTCCCGCCATGTTGGCCAGTGATCCGTAAAGCTCTACCCCGTGGTCCAGATGGAAGCGCCGCAGGTCGATCTCTTTGCCGCCATCGCGGCCCGACATGTAGTGGTTGGTCTGGGTCATCGCCTTGACCGGATCGGGGTGCTGGGCAATCGTGATCCCATAATGCCCGGCATCATGGAGCCAGTCGGTGGCATCGCGCCCGCGATACTTGCGCGGGCTGCGGGGGGCGGGGCCGACGGCAAGATGCACGTCGCGCCCGGCGCGGATGAAATCCTCCATCAACTGCACGCCCGATTGCCCGGTGCCCACGATCAGCACACCGCCCTCGGGGAATTGATCGACGTTGCGGTAATCGACCGAATGCATCTGCATGATGTCGGGCGACAGGTTCGCGGCATAGGGCGGTTCGATCGGCGTGTCATAGCCGCCGGTGGCAATCACCACCTGGTCAGAGGTCCAGGTGCCGATAGAGGTTTCGACGATAAAGCCGCTGTCAATTGGCGTCACCCGCGTCACCTCGACCCCTTCGTGCAGGTTGGGCCGGGTCTTTTCGGCAAAGGCATCGACGTAGGCCGTGATTTCGTCCTTCAGCATGAAGCCATCGGGATCGCTGCCGCCATAGTCGCGGTCATAGTGGAAATCAGGCAGGCGGCATTGCCAGTTCGGCGTGACAAGGCAGAAACTGTCCCAGCGATTGTTGCGCCAGGAATGAAACTTCTCGTGCCGCTCGAAGACGATGCTGTCGATGCCCTTTTGGCGGAGGCACCAGGCGGTGGACAGCCCGGCCTGTCCGCCGCCGACGATCACCACGGGGATATGCGGGGTCTGGGTGTCTTTCATCGTCTTGGTCCTCATTGGGTGATGTGCAGACAGGCGATTTCGGCACTGTCGTGGTCCGTGAGTGTGGCAATCTTCGCTTCAATGCGGTTCAGCTGGTCCATCGCCGAAGAACAGGCGAAACCATATTTGCGCTCGACCCGGTTCGAGGCGCGTTCCAACGCCACGCGGGCGCGGTGCAGGAAATCGGGGACGGGATAGCTTTGACCGGGGGTGAAAAGCTCAGCCACGACGCTGGAGGGGGAATAGAGCTTTTCCTCGGCGCCGTCGGGCCAGCGGACGGTCCAGTATGTTTCAGGCATGGCAGGCTCCTGGATCGAGATAGGGGGTTTGGGCGTGGTCCCAGAACAGGGCGGTTTCGCCGTGGTCTGACAGGGTCACCGCCGATCCTTCGGTCACCCGCCCGATGGCGGCGGCGTCGATGCCGCGGGCGCAGAAGCGGGCGCAAAGGGTGTTGGCGCTCTCGGGCGCGACCGACAGCAGGTAGCCAAAACTGGGAAAGCTGCGCAGCCAACGCTCGGGCGTGATGCCGGGGGGCGGCGTGATGGCCGACAGGTCGATGTCCATGCCGACATTTGAGCATTCCGCCAGCATCAACGTGGTGCCGACGATGCCGCCCTGGCTGATGTCCTTGCCGGCGCGGGTCAGGCCGTCCTCGGCCAGCGCCGGCAGGATTTCAAGATCGCAGCGCAGCCGGTCATGCGGCGCATCCAGCGCGGCGCAGAAATTGTCAAAGTTGCGATAGCTGCCGCGCGGGTCGATGGCCGCAATCAGGAGGTCGCCGGGCTGTGCATCAAAACTGGTGATCAGGTGGTTGGCTTGCCCGAGAACCGAGGCCGCAAGGCCAAGCGCGGGCGCGGCAAGGTTGGTATGCCCGCCCACCAGCGGCACGCCATAGGCGGCAGAGGCATCGCGCAGTCCCCGCAGCAGGGGCGCGGCGGTTTCGGCATCCGGCGCCCAGACCTGATCGATGATGGCGCTGGCCCGCCCGCCCATTGCGGCAATGTCGGACAGGTTGACCATGACCGCGCACCAACCCGCGAACCAGGGGTCATCCTCGATAAAGGCAGGGATGAAGCCTTCGCCCGCCAAGAGGTCATATCCGCCGGTGCGGGACAATGCAGCGGCGTCGTCGCCCGGTCGGCCCTCGCTCTGGGCCGTCAGGCCCAGCACTTGCGTGGCCCGTGCGATCCCCAGTTTCGAGCGGATCGAAGGATGCGCGCGCAGACGCGCCGCCATGTCGGACAGGGCGCTCATCCTTGTGCTTTCTGTGGTCGAGGGCGGTGATACCAACCAGCCACGGGATCGGCGCAGGGCGGGTAGCGGTCCAGCTTGGCCTCCATCCGCATATGCGGGGCGCCGTGGATCATGACCTCTTGCAGCGGGGTCCAGTGCAGGCGCTTGAACAGCGTGACGTTCTGCATCTGCACATGTGCCAGGAACCGGTCGCAGCCGCGCGCATTGGCAGAACAGACGGCCAGCCGGATCAGCTCTGCCCCCAGCCGCCCGACGGCACGGAAATCGCTGTCCACCGCCAGCCGCGACCCCCACCAGAGGCGCGGGGTCTCTTCATGAATGCGCACGGTGCCGACCACCTGGTCTGCCTCATGTGCATAGGTCGACAGCGCCACCAGATGCGTGGCGATCAGGTCGATATCGTCGCGGTCATGGGTCGGAAAAATCCCCTGTTCGTCGACAAAGACGCGGTGGCGCAGGCGGGCGGCACCCTCTGCCTCGAACCGTTTCGACGCGGCGCGGATGTAGTAGCCTGGAGAGTGGAAATGGCGCGGTTCAAGCTCGATCATGCCGGAACCTTTCGCGCGGGCACCTTCAGCGTCTCGTAGCTGGACAGCGCCGAGCACGCCCCGCATTTGCCGCATCCCGCCTTCATGTCGGCCGAGCGGATGCCGGCGCGGGCGATCATCTGGCCCAGCGGTTGCAGGATGGAGATCATGAAATCCGACGTCGGCGCCGGGTGGCTTTCCAGCGGCGTGCCCGAAATCGGCACAAACGGCACGACAAAGGGATAGACCCCCATGGCGCAAAGCTTTTCGCCCATCTCAAGGATCGCCTCGCGGCTGTCGCCCAGACCGGCGAGGATATAGGTCGAAACCTGCCCGCGCCCGAAGACCTTCACTGCCGCCTCGAAGCTGGAGAAGTATTTCTCCAACGGCACGCTGGCCTTGCCGGGCATGATCCGCTGGCGGACCTCGGGCGTCACCGCCTCCAGATGCATGCCCAACGTGTCGATGCCCGCGTCAAACATGCGCTGGTGCCAGGCATCGTCCTCGGGCGGCTCGCATTGGCCTTGCAGCGGCAGATCCACGGCGGCCTTGATCGCCTCGGTACTTTCGCACAGCACCTTGGCCCCGCGATCCTTGCCCGCCGGGGTGCCGGTGGTCAGCACCATGTGTTTCACCCCGTCCAGCTCCACCGCGGCCCTGGCCACCTCGGCCAGTTGCGCGGGCGTCTTGTGCGCGATGGTGCGCCCGGCGGCGAGGCTTTGGCCGATGGAGCAGAACTGGCAGGTCTTCTTGCGGCTCTCATAGCGGATACAGGTTTGCAGCACCGTGGTGGCCAGCACATCCTTGGAATGCAGCGCGGCGATATGGCTGTAGGGGATGCCGTCGGCGGTCTTGAGTTGATAGAATTTCGCCCGCGTCGGAAAGCGCACCTGTGCCACTTCGGCACCGTCGCGGGTCACGCGGGCGGCGCCGGTGGCATCGGGGGCGTCCACCATGAAGGGGCTGTCAAAGCTGGGCGCGGTATGTACCGGGATCATCACCGTGCGGTCGCCGATGGTGATCGCCTTGTGATCCGACGGCCCCGCGCCACCTCGGCGACTGTCGTGACCGGCGCGCGGATCGACAAGCCGCATGCCGTGGGTCTGCAATTCACTGATAAGTTGGGCCGTATCAAGCATCCTGGCTTTCCTCCTGCGGTTCGGGGGTGGGTTCAGTCACGTGGCGGGCCATCGCGGGCCGGGCATCGTGGTTGAGCGAGAGCAATTCGGGCCGCGCATAATGCCCGACGCTGTCCATCATGCGTTTGCGCTTGGCGACGAGCTTCATGTCGAGATCGGCAATCACGATGCCTTCGCCCTCGGTCAAAGGCTCGGCCATGTGGCGACCCTCGGGTGAGATGATGCAGGTCATGCAGCCGCTGCGCATGGCCTTTTGCAACGCCGGGTCGGGGTGGATTTGCGCGATCTGCTCTTCGGTCAGCCAGCCGGTGGAATTGACCACGAAACACCCCGCTTCCAGCGCATGGTGGCGCATGGTCACTTCGATCTGGTCGCGAAAGATATCCCCCACCAGCGAGCCGGGGTAATGGCCGGCATGAATTTCCTCGTGCTGGGTCATCAGCGCATAGCGGGCAAGCGGGTTGTAATGCTCCCAACAGGCCAGCGCGCCCACGCGGCCCACGGCGGTGTCGACCACTTTCAACCCCGCGCCATCGCCTTGGCCCCAAACCATGCGCTCATGATAAGTCGGCGTGATCTTGCGCCGCTTCAGCGCCAGCGTGCCGTCGGCATCAAAGATCAGCTGCGCATTGTAGAGCGAGCCGTGATCGCGCTCATTCACCCCCAGCACCACCACAACCCCACGCTTGCGGGCGGCATCGGCGACGGCCTCGGTCTCGGGCGAGGGGACGACAACCGCTTCCTTCATCAGTTCCAGATGCGGCGCGCCCTGTTGCACCGGCGGCAGCACGAAGCTGAAATAGGGGTAATAGGGCACGAAGGTTTCGGGAAAGACGATGAACTGCGCGCCCTTGTCGGCGGCCTCGGCAATCGCGTTGAGCACACGCTCGATCGTGCCCGCGCGCCCGGAAAGATCCGGGGCGATCTGGACGGCGGCGGCGCGGATGGTGTCGGTTCGCATGGCGGTCTCTTGGCTGGGGCTGGGCTGATGGGGTTTGAGGCCGGGCCGCGGGGAGTGACGGCCCGGCAACCCGGGGGCTGGCACTCCCCCGGGGTGAGCGGCTCAGACCGTCCAGGTATCCAGGATCACCGCGTCGGCCTTTTTGTGCAGCAGGATGCAATCGAGCACATCCTGCGGCGCAATCGGTGTGATGCCGGGCAGCAGCGATGGTTCGCCATGACCATAAAGCGCCTGAAGCGCGAAACGGCAGGCAAAGACCTTGCCGCCCTCATTCATGAACTTGTTGAGGTTGACGGCAAAGTTCTGGTGGCCCGGGAACGCCTCATCGCCCAGCGTCGGGAAGCCGCGCTGAATGCCCAGCGTCACCCCGGGGCCATACAGCAGGATCGAGGTCTCATAGCCCTTGCGGTTCAGGCGAATGGCGTTGAGGATATTGACGAGGCCGATGGAGCCCTCAAAGGCAACGGTGTGAAAGGTGACAAGCGCCTTCTCGCCTTCCTCGGCCTTGACGTCTTCAAAGACCTTTTCTTCGTAGTTGACGAAGAAATCGCCGTCCTTGTGTGCTTCCTTGGTGACTTCGGGCATCGTGGCCTCCTTGTTGAACATGACAACAGGAATGGACCGGGTAAATTGATCGGATCAATAAGCAGTGCAATTTACATACAATAAAAGGTGCATTGATCGGGTTGAATGGGTGAAATTGCTGTCAAATTGAGCGGATGTGCCAAAATATACGGCCATATTGAGCTGATGTCCGAGGAATCATCGCAGACACCCCATCAATATAGCCCGGATGCACATACAATTATCCCTTCAATTCCCGCCGTGCATGAACTAAGAAATGACAAAGCAAAGGCGGAAGACATGATCGACTGGACCCCCACGACGCTCGACACCGGCAAACCCCGTTACCTGGCGATTGCCGATGCCATTGCCGAAGACATCCGCAGCGGGCGGTTGGACGATGGCAAGCGCCTGCCGCCGCAGCGGCGGCTGGCCGCGGCTCTGGGGATCGACTTTACCACCGTGTCGCGCGCCTATGCCGAGGCGCAGGCCCGCGGCCATATCGAAAGCCACGTCGGGCGCGGCACCTTCGTCAAGGCCCACGTGATCGATGACCGCCCCGATCCGTCCCGCGCGGGTGAGGCCGACCTGGCGATGAACATGCCCCCGGAACCCGAGGACCCCGACCTGCGCCGCCGGATGCAGGAGGGGCTGGGCTATGTCTCGGCCAACTTGATCGACCTGCTCCGTTACCAGACCGCGATCGGGGCCGAACGTGACCGCCTTGCCGCCTCAAGCTGGCTGAGCATGCGCGGCATGGTGCCGGCATTGGAACGCGTGGCCGTGACGCCGGGGGCGCATGCGACGATGGCGGCGATCCTGTCACTGATCACCCGGCCGGGCGATACGGTGCTTTGCGAAGCGATCACATACCCTGGGTTCCGCAACGTGGCGGGGCGGTTCCGGTTGAACCTCGTGGGGATCGAGATGGACGATGACGGCATTCTGCCCGACGCGCTGGAAGGCGCGATCCGCGAACATGGGCCAAAGGCGCTTTACCTCAACCCGACCTTGCAGAACCCCACCACCCTGACCATGCCCGAGGCGCGGCGGTTGGAGGTGGCCCGGATCCTGCGCCGGCACGAATTGACGCTGATCGAAGACGACGCCTATGGCTTCATTCCCGCCAAGGGACCGGCGCCCATCGCGCTGTCGGCGCCGGACCTGACATGGCACATCGGCGGGCTGGCCAAGTGCATCGGGGCGGGGCTGCGGCTGGCCTTTACCATCGCGCCGACGCCGCGCTGTGCCTATCACCTGGCCCAGTCGATCCGGGCGCTGTCGGTCATGCCTTCGCCGCTGTCGATGGCGCTGGTCACGCAGTGGATCGAGGACGGCACCGCCGATGGCATCCGCCGCTTCATCCGATCCGAAAGCGCCGCGCGGCAGGCGATTGCTGCCGAGGTGCTGCCGCAGCTGAGCTATCGCAGCGCCGAGAACGCCTTCAACATCTGGCTGGATTTGCCCAAGGGGATAGGCCGCGCCGACGTGGTGGCCCGCATGGCGCGGCGGCAAATCGGGCTGATGCCTTCGGATGCCTTTACCGTGGCGGGCCGCCCGGGCGAGCAATTGCGCGTCAACCTTGGCGGGCCTGCCGGCCGCGATACGCTGCGCGACAACCTGCATTTCCTGGCCAACACCTTGACACCAAACAGTTTCATGGGTTGAGGCAAGGCGTGGGTCGGGGCCGGACGGGGCTGCGATTTCATAAAACATTTATCTGACTGACAGCCGCAATTCACATTGCAACTGCAATTGCGGTTGCATGAACAGCACCGCACATACCACCGCCCTTGATACGTTGCTGTCGCGCAATGCGGCACGTCTGACCGCGACTGACAGTCGCCTGCTCGATGTCCTGTTGCAGGATCCGATGCGCGCGGCGCTGGAAAACGGCAAGGAGCTTTCAGACCGTGCAGGCGTGCACCCCGCCGCTGCCGTGCGCCTGGCGCAGCGGCTGGGATTTGAAGGCTACCCGGCCTTTCGCGCCTTTCTGCGCGCCAACCTGACCGAAGGCGGGCGCGATTTCGGCACCGCCTCGGCCCGGATGGCGGCACGACTGCTGCGGGCGGAAGAGGGCGGTTTGCTGGCCTCGGTCATTGATGGCGAGGTGGCCGCGCTGGAGACATTGCGCGCCGCCGTGACCGATGCCGACATCCGCGACTTTGCCACCTGCCTGCGATCGGCGCGGCGGGTGTACCTGCTGGGGCAGGGGCATGCGGCCAGCCTGTCCAAGCTGATGGCGCTGCGGTTGCGCCGGTCGGGCTATGACGCGACGGACCTCGATGGCGACCGCAACGCAATGTCAATGGCCTTGAACGGCCTTGGCCGCGAAGACGTGATCTGGCTGTTTTCCTTCCGCGCGCCCCATGCCGCTGTGCTCTCGCTGGCCGACCTGGCCCGGGCGCGGGGCGCGGTGGTGCTGGCGCTGACCGATGAAGGCGGCGCGCCAATACGACCCGTGCCCGATCACCAAATCCGCGTCTCACGTGGGCGGGCGGGCGAGACGCAATCCCTGACCGTGCCAATGGCCGTGGCCAACGCGGTGATCCTCGATCTGGCCGGGATCGACGAGGGCCGCTCGCTCGCGGCGCTGGAAGACTATCGCAAGTTTCGCGCCACGCTGCCGCCCGAATGGCAGTAGCGCGCCCCGAGATAACAACAAGAAACGCTCACTCAACCCAACCCTGAACACGAGGACACCCCCATGTTCGACACATTGAAGACTGCCGCCGCGACCAGCCTGCTGGCGCTGGCCTCCAACGCCGCTTTCGCTGAAACCACGGTGGAATTCTGGCACAGCTTTTCCGGCACCAGCGGCGAGGTGCTGGATGGCATCGTCGCGGATTTCGAAGCCGCCAACCCGGACATCGACATCGATGCCCAGCACATCGGGAATTACAACGACATCGTCACCAAGCTTCAGGCCGCCATCCCCGCTCGTCGCGCGCCCGACGCGGTGATCATGGAAGTCACGCGCTATGGCCTCTTTGCCGACCGGGGCGTTCTGACCGACCTGACCGGCTATCTCGAAGCTGATCCGCTGAAAGACGAACTCTTTGATTTCGCGCGTGAAGTCGGCGTGTTCGAGGGCAAGAACTTCATCGTGCCCTTCAACTCTTCCACCCCGGTGCTTTACGTCAACACCGCGATCTTTGCCGATGCGGGCATGGAAGACATCCCCGCCCTGACCAACTTCGACGAGATCCTGACCGCCGCACAGAAGGTGCAGGCAGAGCTGGGCGACGAGGGCATTTCCGGCATCGCCGCCCCGGGCCAGTTCGCGCGTTGGGGCCTGATCATGGCCAATGACAGCGACCTGATCGACAGCGTCTCGGGCGAGATCCTGATCGATGCGCCGAACACGGTTGAGGCGTACAAATGGATGGCCTCGCTGGTGCATGAACACGGCGTTGCCTCGGTCGATGGTGTGACCAAGGAAAACAATGGCCGCGATGCATTTCTTGCGGGGAAGGTCGGCATGATGATGAACTCGACCGGCAACTATCGCCGTTCGAAAACCGCGCTTGGCGATGACCTTCTGGTTCTGCCCATGCCCTGCAACAAGACCTGCGCGGCGCCCATCGGTGGCGCGGGCATCGGCATCCTGTCCACCTCCTCGGACGAGGTAAAGGACGCCGCCTACAAGTTCATCAGCTACGCGGCCGGTGCGGACTCCAACGCCAAGTGGTTCGCCGGCACCGGTTATATGCCGATCAACAAGATGACCAAGGACCAACCGGTTGCCGCAGCCGCGCTTGAGGGCGAGCCGGGCATCACCGTCGCCATCGAGCAGCTGTCGGTTGCCCGTGGCCGCCCGCGTCCGCCGGTCGTGACCTGGATGCGCGCCAGCGAATACGACATGTGGCAGGCGATGGCCCTGGGCCAGCGTGACGTGACCGAAACGCTGCGCGACTTTGCTTCGCAGACCCGCGCCGAAGAAGCCCGCACCAACTGAGCCCCCGCTTGATACCGATGCCGGGCCCACCCCCGGGCCCGGCATCCCCCATGAGGCGAGAGCCATGCATTCCCGACTGACCCCCTATCTGCTGATTGCGCCGCTTTTGGCGTTCATCGCGGTTTTTACCTACGTCCCCATCCTGACGAGCGTGAACCTGTCGTTCCGCGAATGGGATTTCCTGACCGCCGCCAAGCCCTGGGTCGGGACCGAGAATTACCGGCTTGTCCTGACCTCGAACCAGTTCTGGAACTCGGTGCAGGTGACGGCGATCTTTGCACTGATCTCGGTACCCTTGCGGCTGATGCTGGCGATCGGCATTGCCAGCTACCTGGTGCGCGAGGCTTTGCCGCAGCGGCTCTTGCGCGGCGCATTGTTCCTGCCGTCGGTCACCTCGACCGTGGCGATTGCGGTGGTGTTTTCCTGGCTCTTCGCCACGGACTATGGCGTCATCAACGCCGCACTCGCGGTCTTTGGCCTTCCGAAAGTCTACTGGCTGCAGGACCCGCAACTGGCGCTTTGGGTGATCATCCTCGTCAACACCTGGAAGCAGCTGGGCTATGACATCGTGATCTATATCGCCGGGCTTCAGGCCATTTCGCCCGATCTATACGACGCGGCCAACGTGGACGGCGGCAAGCGCTTTCATGTCTTTCGCCGGGTGACGGTGCCGCTGGTGATGCCCACCACATATTTCCTGCTGGTGATCTCGGTGATCGAGGCCTTCCAGGTCTTTACCGTGGTTGACGTGATGACCCGGGGTGGCCCGGCGGGGGCGACCGACATGGTGGTCAACATGCTCTATCGCGTCGGCTTCACGCTGTTCGACATTGGCCAGGGCTCGGCCATCGCGGTGCTGCTCTTCATCTTGTTGATCGGGCTGGCGATTTTCAAAGCCCGCGTGTTGGGGCGGAGGGTGCATTATGAAGCGTGAGACGCTGTGGCCCTGGGCCGCGCTGGTCGCGGGGCTGATCTTTCTGTCGCCGGTGCTCTATACCATCTGGATGTCCTTCCTGACGGTGGACAGCTATTACGCGGGTGACCCGGTGCTGACGCTGGAAAACTACCGCGTGGCGTTTGGCGAGTTCGACTTCCTGCGCTATCTGCTGAACTCGCTCTTCGTGTCCGGCGTGGTGACGCTGGGCGGGCTGGCGCTGGCGGTCATGGCGGCCTTCGCCTTTGCGCGCTTCGACTTTCCTGGCGGGGATTTCCTGTTCGCCGCCGTGGTGGCGACGCTGATGATCCCCAGCCACATTACACTGATCCCCAACTACCTGACGCTGGCCAACATCGGCCTGCTCGATACCTACGCCGGGCTGATCCTGCCCGCGATTTCCAACGGGTTCGCCGCCTTCTTTCTGCGCCAGTACATCCGCGGCATCCCCCGCGCGCTGGACGAGGCCGCCTATATGGACGGCGCGCGGCCCTTGCAGGTGCTGTGGCGCGTGATCGTGCCGATTGCACGGCCCGCGATCCTGTCGATGGGGCTCTATATCTTCATCACCGAGTGGAACAATTATATCTGGCCGCTGGTCGCGATCAGCGACAGCGACCTCTACACGCTGCAAATCGGGCTGGCGAAGCTTTATCGCGAAAACCCGGGCGAGGATGTCATCAACTGGCCCCTCGTCATGGCTGCTTCGACCATCACCATCCTTCCCATCCTAATAGGCTTTCTCGCGGTTGAGCGGCACCTCGTGCGCGGCATCACCATGGGGGCCGTGAAATGACGGACACGACCATGACAAGAATTGCCTCGCACCGCGGTGGAACCCTGGAATTCGGCGACAGCACGCCCCAAGGCTTTGCGGCCACCGCCAAGCTGCCGTTGGAAGAGGTGGAATTCGACCTGCATCCCACCGCCGATGGGGCCATCATCGTCCACCATGACGCGACGCTGGACCGGACCACCGACACCAAGGGCGCGATTGCCGACCTGCCCGAGGCCGTCGTACGCAACGCGGTGATCGACTACGGCGCAGGCGGGCACCCCCTGACCCTGGCCGAGCTCTGTGCGATCTACCGTGACAGCGCGGTCGATTTCCGTTGCGAGTTCAAGCCCAACGCCCAGGGCCGCCCCTATCCCGACTTCATCCCCGGCGTGTTGGAGATGCTGGAGACCGAGGGCATGCTGGCCCGCACGACGTTTTCCTCCTTCCTGATCGAGACGCAGGATGCGCTGGCCCGGCTCACCGACCGGCCGCGTCTCTGGCTGGTCAGCCCGCCGGTGCTGCGGCAGTTGGGCGCTGCCGGCGTGATCGAGATGGCGCTGGCACATGGCATCCCCGAGATATCGGTGCTGATCGATTGCGCCGATGCGGAATTGCAGGGCAGGGCGCGTGACGCGGGGCTGGATTTCGGCTGTTTCGGCGCGCATTCGACGACACAGATCGACAAGGCCTTGGAGATGGGCGTCAAGGTCTTCACCACCGACCGGCCCAGCCTTGCCATTGCCTGGCGCGCGGCCTTTGTCGAGGGGCGGACGGCATGACCGGCATCGCCCTGACCGACATCCGCAAAAGCTATGCCAACGGGCCGCAGGTGCTGCATGGCGTTTCGATGGACATTCACCCCGGGGAGTTCGTGGTCATCGTTGGCCCTTCGGGTTGTGGCAAATCCACGCTCCTGCGCATGATCGCGGGGCTGGAAAGCTGTGCCGAGGGCGAGATTGCCATTGGCGGGCGGCGCGTGAACGAGGTCGCGCCGCGCGACCGCGACATCGCGATGATCTTTCAGAACTACGCGCTCTATCCACATATGTCGGTGCGTGAGAACATCTCTTTCGGGTTGGAGCTGCGCGGCATGAAACGCGGCCCCCGCCATGCCCGCGCCGAAGAGGTGGCGAAGATGCTGCACCTCGACCCCTACCTTGACCGCAAGCCCGGCGCTCTGTCGGGCGGGCAACGTCAGCGGGTGGCGATGGGCCGCGCGATGGCGCGGGATGCGGGTGTGTTCCTGATGGATGAACCCTTGTCGAACCTCGACAACGCCCTTCGGGTCGAGATGCGGTCGGAGATCAAGGCGCTGCACCGCAAGGTCGGCGCGACGCTGGTCTATGTCACCCACGACCAGACCGAGGCGCTGTCGATGGCCGACCGGATCGCCGTGATGAAGGATGGCCACCTGCAACAGTTCGACACCCCCGCCGCGATCTATGACCGGCCTGCCAACCGCTTTGTCGCCGGGTTCCTTGGCCAGCCGCCGATGAATTTCGTGCTGGCGGGTGACGTGCCGGGCTGGACCGGTGCGCGCGACGTGACACTGGGCCTGCGGCCTGATGCGATTGAGGTTGCGCCGTCGGGGCCCGGGCTGCCGGGGCGGGTGCTGTTGTCCGAGATGACCGGCTCGGATCTGACCCTGCATTGCGATACCGAGGCGGGGCGGCTGGTGGTCACGGCGCCGCGCGCGCGGTTGCAGACGATCGGCGACACCATCGTGCTGCGCCCCGATCTGGCCCGCGCCCATGCCTTTGACGCCAGCACCGGCGCAAGGCGCGACAGCCCGACGGAGCGCCAGGTCGCGGCGCTCGCCTGATACCCGAAGCACATGACGCGACGCGGCGGGCCGTGACCTGGGACAATCCCAAAGCGGCCCCCGTGCGCACGGCGCTTCGATCTCTAAAGTTTTAGATTAACCAATTTATCAAGAATTTTACGGATACTGTTAACACAGTGTTAACCTTCTCCCGGGTTATGAATTTGGGGGATGGCATGTGGGGACACGTTGCTGTGACGGGGGGCATGGTTGCCTGTTGCCTGGGGCCGAACATGGTTGAATGTCAGGGGTTCAGGGACACTTTTGCCGGTATCGACGCCGGTTGGCATGTTGCGAATTACGATTTCTCCCATCCGGCCTTTGATACGGACTGGCGCCCGTCGCAGGTGGATGTCGACCAGGGACTGCTGCTGAAGCTATCGCCGCAAGAGGGCGCCGGAAACCGGTTTGTCGGCGCTTCGGTGCGCCGGAACGAGACGACGGGGTTTGGCCGCTACGAGGTGGTAATGCGGGCGGCCCGTGGACCGGGCGTCGTGACCGGGTTTTTCACTTATACCGGCCCGCATTATGGCACGAAACATGACGAGATCGACATCGAGTTTCTCGGAAAGGACACGACGAAAATGCATGTCGCCTGGTTCGTTGATGGGGAATTGACCAACAAGTTCATCGACTTGGGATTCGACGCCGCTGACGCCGACAGGCGCTTTGCCTTTGAGTGGCGACCGGACCGGCTTGCCTGGTTTGTCGAAGACCGGATGATCCATGAACATCACGTGAGCTCTGGCGACATTCCTGATGAACCGGGGCGTCTGTTTGTCAACATCTGGGCGGCGCATCCCAGCATCGCGGAATGGGCGGGGACCACGACGCCCGGCGCATCCGGTCAGGCGCGGGTGCGGGAAGTGCGGTTCGAGCCCTTTGATCTGGAAGATTGACGCCGGGGCGCCCCGGGGTCAGTCTTCCATGCGCCCGGTCGCGGAAAAGAAGGATTGCCCGTTTTGCGCCCGCATTGCGAATTCGACCTGCGGCTTGGTTGCGGGCACGAGCTGACGGTGGGCTTCGAGAGCCCGGCGTTGCATGACTTCATACCGCTCCAGCACTTCGGGCGTCATGTCGCCCACGGCCAGCCGACCATGACTTGGCCAGAGACGGGCATCGCGCAATGTGCGCGCGGTTTCCGTGTTCAGCCATGCCAGGTAATTGGCCACATGCGCGATCCCCGTCGAACGGGTGCGTTGGGCGACAAAGCCACTTTCTTCGATCACCACGAATGCATTGGACCTGGTCAATTGGTCAAGCATCCCCGCATCAAGCGGACGCGACAGAAGAAACGGAGCATCCTGGGTGAAATTCACGACCTGAACAGACGTACGCGCACCGTGTTGGGCCGCGGCAACCAACCAGGGCTGCTGATGTTCATCCACCCGCAAGACAAGGCCCGGCGCCCGTGCGACGCAGCCGCGCAGCGGCTGGCGACAATCCACGGACCAAAGTTCGCGCCGGACATCTTGATCGATCTCATAGAATATGGCCGGACCATCGACCGTGATCTCGTCCAGCACACGTGGTTTCGGTGGACCATTGGGCTGGCTCAAACCTGGGGTCAGGTACAGCGCCAGGCAAACGAGGCCGCCAAGAATTCCAGATTTCCAGTACATCCCGATCTCCTGTTTTCCTGTGCAAGGACATAGCGTGGAAATCGGATGAGATTGCGGTCACGGGGAAGCGGTTTCTTGCGGTTTTCAGCCGAATTGACTCGAATGATCCGGGGTCTGCTCAATTCCCGTCTGTCACGGATTTGAAATAGTCGCTCAGCAGTTGGAATTCCTCGGTGTCCTGTGCGGGCTTCGGAGGCTCTTCGGTGACAGTGACCTGGGTGCGCAACTCTTCCAGAATGCCTTCGATCACTTGATCATGTCGTCCCGTCTGCCGCGTGTCATCGCCAGCCTGGTTGCCGGCATCGCCCTGCTGAACCACCATCAGGGCAATATCGGGCGACAGTCCGATTTCGGACATCAGGTATTCCAGCTGACGCGCAAGACGGCTGGAACCGGACATGCCCGGCGTCATCGGCTGCGGGTTTGCGGTCTGGACCGGCAGGGTTGAGGACAGCACAGGCGCCTGTATCCCGCCGCCGGGAACCGGGGGCTGCGCATAGCTGCTGACCGCGCCAGGCACCTGGACACCGGCCGCGCCTTGCCCGGTCAGCCTGTCGATCTCGGCAATCAATGCGTTCGCCATCGTGCGCAATTCGGCAACCCGGGCATCGGTTTCGTTGGCCGCCAGGGGCGATACCTGTCGCGCGTCGGCGTTGGCCTTGCGATCGAGAAGCAGTTCGCGAAGAACATTCAGTTCCCCGCGCACCTCGGCAACTTCGGTTTGGACCCCGGTATAGCCAGGTTGCGCTTCAGCCGCCGCCGCGGGTTGCGGCATGGGGGATTGCCAGGATTGCACGCGCGTCAAACCGGGTGACGGCTCCGAGTAGCCGGAATTCGGAATCGGCCACCCACGCGGCATGACCGTGTAATCCTGCTGCGCCGCGACCCAGCGCAAATAGACCGCAACCGCGAAAAACCCCGAGAGCGAGGTTCGGCTGACCTCGTTCTTGCCGCGCTTGACGACCAGGTCACCGCCGGACCCGAGAAGCGTTTCCAGGCGCGGATCTAGCGGCTGAAGTATGGTGCGGGGCAGGGGCAGTTCCTCGATGCCTTCGGCGACGGCAAAACTGTCGGCATCGGTCACACCTTCGATCTGCAGCTGAAGCTGGCCGCGATTGGTCAACGTGACCTGAACCGGGCCACGACGGCCAAGGCAGGTATAGGTTCTGGGACGGCAGATCACCTCAAAGACATCCGTATCGAGGCGCGGTGTCGGCGAGAACCTGGCATATCCATCGGGGTCGAACCTGAAGTAGACGCCGTCCACCAGGCCTTCCTGGAAGGTGGGCCAGCCAAACGCGCCGCGGAGTTCCTGACGTGCTTCGCGCGCGCCAATGGCAAACAGGATCGACGTATCGAGAACGGCGTTTTCCGAGGCAAAGGAATCCTCTGGCGGCGTCAAGGCGGTCTGCGCCTGGGCCGTTGCGCTCCAGGACATGATGCCCAGGGCAACGTTCAGAAAGGTCGAAAAAAACAGGTGGGAATAAGCGGGAGCCATCAGGATTCCCCTTCTCGTTGCGTGATGTGTCGAAGCGCGGGCAACCAGTCGCTGCGCTGAGGTGGATCCGGATATTTCCGCCGTTCGCGGATGTCCTGGTCGCGGTACGCGGTGTACCAAACCTCGGTCTCGCCGGTGTAGGGCGTCAGGATTTTGCCCTGAACCTTGTGCAGGAGGCTGGTCAGAATGATTCCGTTGTTGTTGGCCGTGAAGATCTCGACCCGGCCCTGTCCGCGTTCATAAAGCCCTTCGTACATGCCGTTTTCCGGATCATAGAGCTCGATGATCGCCTCGAACAGGACATCGGTGTACTCGGTGTCCCACAAGGCCCAGAGCCCGAGCGCGGCCTTGGCGGCAACGGCGGCATGGTCCGGGGTATAATCGCCACGCGGCGTGACGGTGTTCCAGGGGTAGCCGTCGGAAAAGATCGTGTCATAGGTGAAGTACGGAGGGCCCTTGACGTTGTGTTCCGAACGGGCCGTCATGAACCCCGTGCGGCGCCATCGGTTTTCCTGGACTTCATAGATCCGGTCGGCGAACTCGGCCCGCCAGCCATCCGAGCTCAGCCAGTCCGGCGTGTGATCATCATGCGGCAGGTCGAACCCCAGCTCCAACCCATCTTGCAGATAGGATTCAGTGACAACGTAGTTCTGGGAATGAAAGATGCGCGGGTCACGTCCGTCATAGGGCACTTCGACGCCAAAAATCGTTGCCGTCAGGTAGGGTTCGGCGCGGTGCGCAAGGATCGGGCGATACCCCCACAAGGCAAATCCCTTGGCGGCATATTCCTCATACCCCAGGCGCCCCTCCTGGGCATAGACGGTTTCCCCGGTATCCTTGTCGACATAGCTGCCAAACAAGAGCCCTTCGTCAGAGACGGTATTGGAAAAGTCCCACTTGAGCAGTACCGCGTCGATGGTATTGCCAAGGTGTGGGTACCGGTTCTTCAAAATGCGCATCCAGACAAGGAAGCGACCGATATCGAGGGCGGAAAATCCGATTTCCCCGGGTTTGTTGGTATAGTCGACCTTGGCACCGGATTTTGTATGGTACACCTTGTTCGGCATTTCATCGCGGAACAATTCGAGGTTCTTGATCGTGGTCAGAAGCTGGGTCATCCGGCGGTCGAACTCGGGCTTCTCTATGATGCAAAGCTCAAGTGCCGCGACCGCCCCGGCGACATAGGAGGCCGTATCCCACAAGGTGGTCGAGGGATAATTGCCGACCGAATTGGCCAGGCCCGTCGTTTCTTGTGTAAACTTTTCGAAATAATGCCAGGCAACTTCGGCGGCGCGCATTTCACGTTCGTTCAGGAACCCGCGGCGCGGGCGGTATTTCCGGACGTATTCATTGCGTCGCGAATACCCATGCGATTGATCTCGCCCCTGGTCCAGCGCATCGAAATAGTTCGCCGGCATCTCGCACATCCGGGGCGGCTTCTGTCGGCGTGGTTCGTTGTAAAAGGCGCTTGTCGTCACGTTGGGGACGTTGCCGCGCATCAGCGCGGGCAGATCATCCAATTGCGATCCGGCGATGATCGGGTCTACTTCGTCCTTGGATTTCAAGAACATGTCGCGCGCGGTGGTTCCGATGCTGCCGGTCAGGGCCATCGTGACGGTGCCGGCACCAACCAGCATCAACAGACCGGACCAGATCGATTTGCGGCTTCTGCCTTGTGTGATACTGTCTTTCACGTGCTCACCATTTCTGTGTCAAGCGCGTGGCCAGAAATAGACCAACCTTATTAACAAATGTCTTAGAAAAGCACGAAAGAGCGCAAACGCGTTGCCAGAGCCTTACAATCCATTAAGGACTTCGCGGTAGATTGGGGTTCAAAGAGTGTTTGAACGCGAGGGTCCTGATGAAACGAATTGCAATGGCCTCGTTGGTTGTGCTGTTCGTCGGCCAGTCAGCCAAGGCTGACACCCGGCTGCCCGTATTGCCGTTGGACGCGGATCGATGCGCCATCGGCTTTGCGCTGACCGGGAAGGTCATGTCCGGCTGTCTGCCACCGCGCATGCCGGATGCGCCCCGTCGCAGCGTTTCAGGCATGCAGGGTTACATGGTGAACTTTGGCTTCGACACGGACCAGCTGTCCAAAGACAGCCGTGGTCATCTCGACCGGCTTTCGGATATACTGAACGGGCAGTTGAGCGATCTTTGCCTGCTGCTGGTCGGCCATGCCGACAGCACGGGATCGGCGCGCTACAACCAACGGCTGTCGGGGGAACGGGCGGCCCGGGTGCGGCTGTACCTCGCTGGCCCGGGATTGGTCTCGGCCGCACGCATCAAGACCCAGGCCAAAGGGGAAAGCCAGCCGTTGGCGGGCGTTGCGCCGACAAGCGGACGCAACCGACGTGTCGAGGTGCTTGCGCGCCCCGCGGCATCCGGAAAATGCGGATGAGCATGACCCGCCGGTCGCTGCTCGGCGGCCTGGCCGGTCTTTCTGTCCAGGGCACGCCGGCGGCGGCACAGGTCGGGCCGGTCGCGGCACTTGCGATCGGTGTTTCGAACTATGCGGACGGACGTGCCTTGCCCTCCGCCAATCGTGACGCGCGACTTCTGGCAGCGACCTTTCTCCAGTTGGGATTCGACGCCGAATATGTCGGGAACCCGAGCCAATCAGACATTCTGCATGCGTTGGCACGGCTGCGGCTGCGGGCCTCCGCTTCTGCGCTCGTGGTGATCTACGTGGCGGGGCATGGCGTGATGCAGGGCGGCGAAACCCGGATTTTCGCAACGGATACCCCCATTTCACAAGGGTTGCACGGCAATGCGATCCCTGAATCCGTTCTCGTGTCCTCGATTTCCGACAAGCCGCGTCAGAAGGTCCTGTTTCTGGACACCTGCCGTGACGTGCCGGGATTGACCGGGATACGCGGGCAAACCTGTCATGATGTCGCTGGCGGATTGCTTGCGGGAACACATGTCTGCTACGCGACCCAACCCGGTGCATCGACATTCGATGGCGATCGCGGCTACAGCCCGTTCGCGCATGCTCTGCGGACAAACCTGATGATCCCTGGGCAGGAGATCAGCGCCGTGTCCCTTGGCGTCCGATCCGAGGTCGTCCGCGCCACTTCGGGTTTGCAGGTTCCCTGGGATCGCTCTTCCCTGTTGGCCCCGGTGATCCTCAACCGGGGTCTCTGAGCCGCGCCTGGGTCACAGCGTCCGGGGTCGCGGTGTCAAGCGCGGCCTGGATCAATTGCAGCATCCATTGGGATGCGAGTGCCGAGAACCGGGTTTGCGCCAGGGCTGATGTGCCCAGGGCGTCCAGAAGCGGCACCCTATCCAATTGCACGTCAATCCGGGACGAGGTCGCTTGCCCCCAGAGAGACAGGTTCGGTCCCATTGCCATCAGCTCGGCCTGGCTGGCGCTGTCGAGGGTGATCAGGACCCGGACAGTGCCGCTATCCAGCGTTTCAAGATCGGTGATCTGACCCGTGAGGGGGCCGTGATCATTCAGTTGCCCGACGACCCGAAGGCGCACGTTCTGACCCAGGGTGATCCCCTTGAAGTGCGCCAGTGGAACCTCGAAATGTGCGTTGAACATCGCGTCCCCCGGCGGCCTGATCTGGATCAGGTTCAGGGTTTCGCGCGTCGGACCGGATTGCACGAGATTTCGGACACGCACCACTTCGCCCGCGACAGGCGCGGCAATCCGCGGGAACGCCAGGCCGTCGCGCAGCGCCGCCTGTTCCCGGGTCTTGGCATCGATGTCACGTTCAAGCGCGCGCACACGGTCCAGCCGCCGTTCACGCAGCTCGCTCAGGGCGCTCCTGCGTTCGATGTCGAGTTCCGCAAGCCGGGTGTCAATCTCGCCGCGGACCATTGCCAGCGCCAATGCGCGGCGCGCATCCTCGGCCCGGCCTGTGGTGTCTGGCGTGTCCTGATCGGTCGAGGTCAGCAAGCGTATATAGTTTTGGATCAGGTCTTTCTGCTGGACCAGCGGCGCGCGGCGTGCGTCAAAATCCACGTGGACGGCGACCCGGGCATCCAGCAGCATGCCGCATTCCTCCAGGGCGAGGAGCATCGCGGTCTTGCGCGCGTCTTTCATTCCGGCGACATCGGGCGTGCCGGGTTTCTGATCGGCCAGAAGGCAGTGCTTCAGGACAGAGTGATGCAGCAGGTCCGCCTGCAGCGCGGCAATCTTTGCGGTCATCGCCTCGACGTCCAGGCTGGCCAAGGTCTGACCTTTGAATACCGTGTCCCCGGGCACGACCGAAACATCCTCCAGGATGACCCCTCGGGCCAGTTCAACGGGCATCGGATCGAGGCCCGGCCGAAGCGTTCCCGCGAAACCGTGATACGAGCCGACGGTGGATTGGCTCATCAGCTGGGCCACGGCAGCGGCGATGCCCAGAACGGCCGCGATACCCATCGCCATCCAAAACAGGCGCGCGCGCCGGATGAAGCGCCGGGGCATGGCCGAATAGGTGATCTTACTCGTCTGCGTCGGCATTCAACGCCCCTGGCTTTTGACCTGTCTTGCGCGGATCGTAGGTTTCGATCTTCACTTCGAGCCAACGGTCATCCAATTGATCGCCCAGTTCCACCTCGAGACAATGACGACAGATCAATGCCAGGGGCGAAAGCTTGGAGTCCGGCGTCTCTTCCTCCGCCTGCTCGTGCGCCAATTTCAACTGGACATGGGACAGGGGCGCATCGTTGTCCTGCATCCGGACGATGCAGTAGCCGATATGGTGTTTGAACGTGAAGCTCACCGAGCCCGGTGTCACCGGGTCCGCTGTCTGGCAGGACAGGATCAACATGTTGGACACCACCACGCCGACTTTGCGCCGGTTGCCATCATCCCCCGTTCTGCCAAATTGTGACCGGACCCAAAGGCGCAGGGAATCGTCGCTGACAAGTGCGCGGGTCGCGATGAAACGCACCCATCCCGATCCGAGCCGTGCCCTGACGTCTTCGCCCGTTCCGAAATCAACGATGCGTCCGTTTTGAAGCGAGATGATCCGGTCGCACTGGTCCAGCAGCGTACGGTCGTGGGTGGCAATCACGAAACTCCGCCCAAGCTTGGTTTCCTGGGAAATCCGGTGCAGGAGCGCGCCCACCTGTCTGGGGGGCAGGCCGGTTTCCGGGCGATCCAGGAGGTAAAGCTGCGGTCCCAGTGCAAAAACCCGCGCCAGCGCCAGGGTCTTGCGCTGCATGTAGGGCAGGTCGGTGGCCATCTCTGCGGCGCAGATGGTGTCGACCAGATCGGAGGAGAACAAAAGTTGCTCCAGCATCCATTTGCCACGGTCAAGGAACGGCCCGCCATGAAAGCAGGACAGGTTTTCGGCGCCGGAGACCGGCAGCAATATCGGATCTTCCGGGAAGAGAGCGGCCGCGACGCTTTGTTCCCGGGCGTGCCGTTGCCAGAGGTCCGTGCCGTTCAGGCGGGCGCCACCCACGATCTCGAGAGAAGACAGCGCGAAAGGGTCGATCATGGCCTGCAGCAGCAGGCTCTTGCCGGCGCCGCTGTCGCCCATCACGCCGGTGACTGTCCCCGGCTCGGCGGTAAAGCCGACCTGTGACAAGAGCGAAACGCCCTCGGTATTGCGCACGCTCAGGTCCTGGACGATCAGCCCGGATTGTTCATTCTCCAACCCGGTGACATCACCGCTGCACACCTCTGCTGCGGGCAGAAGCCGGGCATCCGACCGATAACTGCGGTCATGCGCATAGTCGAGCAAGGCCTCGACCGACCACAACGAGCTGATCAACACCGGCGCAAAGGCGGCTGTATTCATGTGATCGACTGCGATGAAATAGCTTGCAGTGCCCAGGCTCAGCAACAGTCCAAACGCTCGTACCGCGCGATGGACCGTCTCTGCGAGGGCGTGATCAAGCGGGCGTTGCCTGGCCATGCGAAAGCCGATGCCGTCGCGGCCTGCCATGATCGAAACCGCTTCGGATTTCAGAAAGTCCCAGGCCGGTTCTCGCGCGAAGAAACGGGCCAATCCCCAGTGCGCCGCGGCGCCGAGGCCGGCGGATACCGCGATCACAAGGCCGATTGCCGGATGCAGGAAACACAAGGCCAGAGCCATGAATATCGCCACGCCCGCGCGTCCGCGCAGGGCAAGCTGTCGCCGCTCTGCGCGATGCCCGGCGAGTGCCCTGGAAAAGGTGAATTCCAACAGGATCATGCCCGCCACCAGCGAGGTGCCGACCGCGACAAGCGGCAGGATCATGTTGACCTCGCCATCCTGCGCGACAATCGAGGCGAAAGCGATGCTGATCATCGCGACCGCCAGGAAGCACAGCATTTCCCCCATGGAAAACACCATTGCGACAAATGACAACCAGGTCTCTACCGAGCGATCCCTCGCGTCCGGTCGGTCATCCAGCGGTGCTTTGGGCGGTGAGCCATCTGTCGGTTTCTTGAGTTCTGGATAGTGACGCATTCTGCAATCCCGTGGATTGTTCCTGCTTCTTCCTAGGAGAATTGAATTAACATTTTCCTTCCACACAAAGGACAGATTGCGCCCAAGTTCCCGCACTTGGGGCGTTGGCGTCGGTTCCTGCCTTCATTTTGGATGCTCAAGGATATGTCGGCCCCATAATGGCCGGGGGAACCTTGGGCCGTCCTCGGGGAACAAGGAGAAACCCCGAAAGACCGGCCCAAGGTCAGAAGGCGGGCAGGATGAACATCGTCTTTTGCACATGGCCCGTCGCGCGCATTGCCCCCTGTACTGGATTGTCAGGGCACTTCGATCGCGGCGGGTTTCACGATGTCTTCAAGATACGCCTTGCCCTCGGGATGGGACATGAACCCCGGTGACGGAAAGTCCATTTCGAGATCCCAGGCATCGCCGGTCTCCTGCATGTTCCTGGTCACGCGCGCATCCAGTTCGGCCTGCACCGTGGCATAGGCGGGGTTGTTGACGAGGTTCACCACTTCATCAGGGTCCGCGTTCTGATCGAACAGGTACAGCGGGCGATCCTGCTTGCGGACATAAAGCCAGTCCTTGGTGCGGATCCCGCGCTCCGGCTTGACATGGCGTTCGCTGCGTCCGCCGAAATCGGCCTTCATCAACTCGAATTGCACGTGATCGCGGGTTGGCTCATCGCCGTCGCTTTCGAGCAGCGAAAGATAGCTGCTGCCCTGTACCCCGTCGGGAATATCCGCGCCGCAGGTCTCCAGCAGCGTCGGCATCGTATCCACCGCCACGTCGACCAGCGAGGTCACGCGCTTGCCAGCGGCGAAGCGACCGGGATAGCGGATCAAAAGCGGCACCTGCGCCGAGGCGCGATAGGCCTGCCGCTTGATCCCGCAATAGCTTCCGTGCTGGCCCAGCATGTCGCCGTGATCCGAGAAGAAGACGACAATGGTATCCTCTGCCAGACCCTGTGCATCCAGCCAGTTCAACATGCGTCCGACGTTGTAATCGACGTTGGAGATCATGCCGTAATACTCGGCCACGAATTTGCGGATCTGCGCCTCGGACTCGATCTCGGGGTCCTGGCCTGCAACCTTGTCTGTCTTGGACAGTTCGCCGAAATTGTCGTCGCCGTCGAATTCCAGAGCGGTACGCTCCTGCGCGCGGCGCTTTTGCAGCTCGGGGTTGGGCGTGCCCTTGGGCAGGGTGATCTTGTCCGGGTCGTACATGCGCCGCCAGTGTTCCGGCATGTCCATCGGGAAATGCGGCGGGCCGAAGCAGACATAGGCAAGGAACGGGTCATCCGAGGCGCGGGCGCTTTCCATGAACTCAATCGTGTGATCGGTCTGGAAATCCGGCTCGTAGCGCTTGCAGCGATAGGGCTGTTCGGTGTCGCGATAGAAGATCGCATCCATATAATAATGGCCGCGATTGTAACCGACGAAATGGTCGAACCCCATCCGATCCGGTCCCGGCGGCACGAAACCGGGCTTTGGCCCACCAAACAGGTGCCATTTGCCGATATAGCCCGATTTGTAGCCCTGTTCGTTCAGGATCGGGGCCAGCGAAGGCTGATCTGTATTGATCGGGAAGTGGTTGGAATACAGCCCGGCCTGATGGGCATACTTGCCGGTCAGAAGCGAGGCGCGGAACGGCGTACACAGCGGATAAGAGGTAAAGGCCTCGTCGAAGCAGACGCCCTCCATCGCCAAGCGGTCGAGATGCGGCGTCTTGACGTCGGGGTTGCCGGAAAACGAAGCGGAATCGTACCGCATCTGATCGGCGTAGATCATCAGGATATTGGGTTTCTTGGTCATCGTCTGCCTCATGCCGTCGACGGGCTGTTGACGCCGCGCACATAGCTGCGCGATGCATCGAAAAAGGGTTGGTAATCCCATTGATAGCCGGTGTTTGTCGAAAGCGCCTCTTGCAGGAACACCCGGGTCTGCTTCAACCGGGCGGCGCGTTGGGTGACGGCTTCGACGTCATAACGCCCCAGCAGGCGCTCTTTCAGACCCGCCTTGGTGTCGGCATGGGCCGGGTCGGCGGACAGGTCGTGCTGTTCGTCAGGGTCTTGGGCCATGTTGAACAAAAGGTCCGGCGCGTTGCGGGTCCAGACATATTTCCAGTCGCCTTGCCGGATCGCCAGCCAGGGTTCGATCACGCCGGGGCCGAAGTACTCGGCAATCGCCTCGTCCTTGGTGCTGTCCGATGTGTCCATCAACAGGCCCAGGAAGCTGGCGCTCTGGTCGCTGCCGAATTCGTCCGAGGCCGCTTTCGCGCCGCCAAGTTCGGCGAATGTCGGGCAGAGGTCCGCCAGGGTCACGCTTTCCGAAACCCGGCCCGGTTTGATCCGCTTGGGGTTGTGCCAGATCATCGGCACCTGCAACGAGCCCTGGTAGAAGCTGCGCTTGAACCACATCCCGCGCTCGCCGAGCATGTCGCCGTGATCCGAGGTGAAGACAATGACCGTGTCGTCATAAAGGCCGAGGTGCTTCAACTCGGCAATCAGCTCGCCCACATAATCATCGAGATGCGAGATCATGGCATAATACGCCCGCCGCGACAGTCGGATGGTGTCTTCATCCGGCGGGAACTGGTCGATGCCGTGATGGATTTTCAGCCATTCGGTGGTCGGATGCGGCGTCTCGTCTTCCGGGATGCGCGGCAGGGCGATCTCGGTGTCCGCGTAACGCTCCCAGAATTCTGGAACCGATTGGTAGGCTTCGTGCGGCTGGGTGTAGGACACGTGCAGGAACCACGGTTGGTCCTTCTTTTCCAACACGTCGTGGCGCAGGAACTCCAATGTGCGAAACTGCACTTCGGCATCATAAAGCAGCTGGTTGTTGGTCCGGCACAGACCGCTGACGGCAAGCTTCTTGACCGATGTGCCCTCGCGGTGGACCGGGCCCCAGGACCAGGGGATCGTCCAGTCAAAACCGGCCGGGTACATGTCGGTCGTCAGTCGATGGTCGAAGCCATGCAGTTGATCGGCGCCGATGAAGTGGCACTTGCCCGCACAGATCGCGCGATACCCGGCAGAGCGCAGGAAATGCATCACCGTCGGCATCTCGGAGCTGAACTCCGCGCCGTTGCCCCAGACCTCGTGGGTCGAAGCCTGCCGGCCGGTGAATTGCGAGGCGCGGGCCGGACAGCAGATCGGCGAATTGGAATAGGCGTTTTCCATCACCACGCCACTTGCTGCCAGCGCATCGAGGTTCGGCGTCTGGGCCTGCGCGTCATCGCGGTACATCGACAGGACGAATGCGGTCAGCTGGTCGGCCTGGATGAACAGGATATTTGGTTGGTCACTCATGCGGAAATCTCTTCGTCGATGGAAATGCCACGCGCCGTCAGCGCGGCACGGCGGGCAAGTTCGAGGGCTTGCAACATGGCGCTTGGACGGGCGACGCCCTTGCCCGCGATGTCGAATGCGGTGCCGTGGGCCGGTGTCGCCAGGATGAAGGGCATGCCGCCAAAGTAGGTCACGCCATCATCGAACCCCATCAGCTTGGTCGCGATCTGGCATTGATCGTGGTACATGGACAGCACGCCGATGTGACCCTCTTCCTTGACCGTCAGAAAGATCGTGTCGGCGGGGTAGGGCCCGGAAACGTTCAGTTGCAGCTTCTTCGCCTTTTCGATGGCGGGGCCGATGATGTCGATTTCCTCGCGCCCGAAAGCACCTTCGTCGCCGTTGTGCGGGTTCAGGCCGGAGACGGCGATCCGGGGGTTGGCATAGCCAAAGCGGCGCAGCTCTCGGTCGAAGTAACGCAGGACCGACAGGATGGCGTCTTCGGTGATTTCGCCAGCGATCTTTGAGATCGGGATATGCGAGGTGACGCGGGTGGTCCAAAGATCGCCGATGGTGTTCATCTCGGTCGAGCGTTCGGTAAAGCCCATGTAATCGGCGATCCCTGCCTTGTAGCCTTCGTAGTGATAGCCCGCCTTGTGGATCGAAGCCTTGTTCACCGGCGCCCAGACAAAGGCGTCGAGCAGTCCTGCCTTTGACAGGTCAGCGGCGTAGCAGCCGATCTGGTAGTCGGCCAGCCCGGCCTGTGCCGAGGTCACGCCGACCTCGATATCGCCGAATTCAAGCTTGTCGTAGTGGTGAAAGACCACCGGTTCGGGGCTGTCGACGGCGTCCTGGAACGTGTCGAATGTCGGCAGGTCCGTATCGACCCCGGCAACCTCGCGGCCCATGTCGAACACCTTGCGGTGGCCGACGATGACGCGCTTGGTGCCCCGGGTGGTTTCCGGATGCGCCAGCGTGCGGGCCGCCAGTTCCGGACCAACGCCACCGGCATCGCCGAGGGTCGAGAAGATTACGGGTACATCAGTCATCTGTCTGTCCGATTTCATTGGGGGGAAGCTCTGCGCCGCACCGGGCGGCGCAGGGATCATTCGTCATTGCCGGTCAGCAGTGCGGCCTGATTGGCGCGGTAGGCCCCGATTGCCTTGGCGATCAGCGGACCGCAGACCCCGAGCACCGACAGCGCCAGAAACACCAGCGCGATGGGCTGTTGCAGGATCGCCCAGAGGTTGCCGTCATAGATCAGGTAGCTCTGCTTCAGCGAGGTCTCGATCAGCTCGCCCAGGATCAGGCCCATGACGATGGGCGCCGGTGCAAAGCCGTGGCGGTTGAGGAAGAAGCCGAGAATGGCAAAGACCACCATCACACCGACGTCGAACATGCTTTGTTGCAGGCTGAAGGCGCCGAGCGCGGCAAGGCAGATCACACAAGGCCACAGGATCGTCGTCGGGATCAGGGTGATGCGGCTGAAGAACTTGGCGCCGACCATGCCGTAGATCAGGAAGCAGATATTGGCCCCCAGCATCGCCCCGAAGATACCCGCCAGCAGGTCAGGCTGTTCGGCAAAGAGCGCCGGTCCGGGGCGCAGGCCCAGGATCAGCATCGCGGTCAGGATGATCGCGGTGGACCCGCCGCCGGGAATGCCAAGCGCCAGCGTCGGCACCATCGTGCCACCAGTCGCGGCATTGTTGGCGGCCTCCGGCGCGGCAAGACCTTCGATGGCGCCCTTGCCGAACTGATCCTTGTTCTTCGACCAGCGCATTTCCTCGTTATAGGCGATCATCGCGGCGACCTTGCCGCCCTCGGCAGGCAGGATGCCGATGAAGGTGCCTATGCCCGTGGAGCGCAGGACGGTTTTCCAGATGGCCTTGAAGTCCTGGATCGAGGGCAGCTTGGTCACGCCTTCGGCCACCAGCTCTCGCTTGAGCTTGGTCTGGGTCGCCTGGCGCAGCAATTCACCACCGGCGAAGATGCCGATCATGATCTGGACGACGGAGATGCCTTCATACAGGTCCGCCTGGCCAAAGGTGAACCGCTCGACACCCGTGGTCAGATCGGTGCCCACGGTGGCCAGGATCAGGCCGAAGGCCCCGCCGATGAAGTTCTTGACCATCGAGTTGCCGCTGATCGAGGCCAGCATCGACATGCCGAACACCGCCAGCGCAAAGAACTCGGCCGGTCCGAAGTGATAGGCCACCTGCGCCAGAAGCGGCGTGGCGACGATCATCACCAGGATGCCGATGATGCCGCCAATGGCGCTGGAGAAGGTGGCGATGCCAAGCGCGCGGCCTGCCTCGCCCTTCTGGGCCATTGGATAGCCGTCGAAGGTCGTCATGGCGGCGGCGGGTGTGCCGGGCGTGTTGATCAGAATCGCGGTGATCGACCCGCCATATGTGGTGGCGCAATAGACGATGGCGCAAAGCGCGATGCCGGTGGTGGGGTCCATGCGCACCACGAAGGGCAGCATGAGCGCAATCAGGATGACCGAGCCCAGGCCCGGCAGCGCCCCGACGATCAGCCCGACCAGCGTGCCGCCGGCGATGATCATTAGGTTGTAGGGGTCCGCAAGGAATTGCAGGACAAGAAGGAAGGGTTCCATGTTTCGGACCTCAGGGCAGGGGGACGTTCATGATGAGTCGGAACAGTACGTAGATGAAGCCTGTGAAGCCGGCGAAGCTGAGCGCCATGAGCCCCCAGCGCCGCTCACCCCAGGCCATCGAAAGCGCCGGCAGGAACAGCACGAGCGCCGGAAAGGTGCCGATGACCGACATCAGGATCGGCAGTGCGATCAGCAGACCGGCGGTCACGAGGACAAGCGCCGGAATGGACTTCGGCGGTTTGGCGAATTCCAGGTCGGCGGCTGTCAGGCGGATCGCATTGAGCGCCCGGATCGCGCCCAGGGCGAACATGATCGCCAGGATGGCGCGCGGAAAGACCGTGGGTTGGATACCCTGCGCCAGCAAGGGCGGCACACGGTCGAATGTATAGGTGACGCCGAAAAGGGCGGCAGCAAAGGCCATGACGGCCAGGGCTTCGAAAAGCTGGGTCCGCTGGATGGACCGGTGGGATGTATCGGGCATGATTTACCTGGATCAAGAGGGATGGGAAGCGGCCGGCCCGGCAACGGGCCGACCCGCGGGCATCATCCGCCCATCAAGTCCTTGGCGACGGATTGATAGCCGTCGTACATCTCGTTGAATTGCGCACCGAATTCCTCCCGGCCGGCAATGCTTGTTGCGTCCTGGCCCGATCCGGCAAGGTATTCGAGGAACCCCTGGCTGTTCATGGATTCGATCAGCGCGGCTTCAAGCTTGTCGATCACCGCCTCGGGGGTGCCCTTGCGAACGCCGATGCCGCGGATCACCGAGATATTGATGGGCAGGCCGACTTCGTGGCCGGTCGGAATGTCGGGCGAGTTGACCGAACGCTCCGGTGCCAGGATCGCCAGCGCTTCGACCTGGCCCGCCTTGTACTGGGATTCGAACTCGTCGAAGTTCAGCAACGCGACATCAACGTTGCCGTTGATGACATTGATGATGATCTCGCCGGATTTCTCGAAGGGCACATAGACCTGGTTCTGCATCTCCAGCGCATTGCGGAACCGCAGGGCGCTGACATGCGGGTTGCCGCCAACCTTGGTGCCGGCCTGTTTGACCGAATTGTTCTGAACGAAGTCGACGAATTCACCGGCGTCGGCGAAGCGCCCGGCCTTGACCACCACGAATTCCGGATCGACCGTGCCACGCACCAGCGGCACGATGTCGTCGCGGGTCAGGTCGACCTTGCCGCGCATCATGGTCAGGGCCGTGCCCGCGTTGACGATGAAGAGCGTCTGGCCGTCCGCCGGTTTGCCGGACACGTATTTCAGCGTGTTGGTGGCCACGCCGCCGGTTTTCGACAGGTGGAGGAAGTCGCCGCCCAGGATCTCGCCGGCCTTTTCCGTGGCAAAACGCAGGAAGATGTCCGAGCCGCCGCCGGGTTTTGAGTTGTTGATGACTTCGATGGGGCCATTCGGGAAGTCCTCGGCCAGCGCGGGAAGCGCGGAGATGGCCAGCGCCAGTCCGGCTGCGGCACCTGTCAGGCTTTTGTAATTAAACATGTATTTCTCCTCCGTGAGTGTCCGATTCCAGGTGCGATCGATGGTTGGTCGTAAAGATTCGCACTTGACACATCTATTGGTATACGGTTTTTGGTATACCAAGGCAAGCCATGGAGTGAACAACGTGACCAGGATCGAACCGGTGACTGAGAAAAATCAGGCCAGCGACAGTGTCGGCTCGCAAACCCTGTGGCCCACGGCCGATCACCACGGGCAGTTCTGTTCGTTGCGCGAATATGGCGGACATGCTGGCGCTGGCCGAAGACCTGGAGGAAAAAGCCGGGTGCATCTTCGCCACGGGTTTTCCCACCAGGGTCGAGGTCGTCCGGTGCGCTATCAGAACCTGCCTGTTGCATTATTGCCTGATGAGCTGAAATAGGCTTTGTCATGGCACTTGCAGGCGGATTACGGCAAAAGGTTCCAAAGGAGGGTCAAGCCGCGATGTCCTTGAAAGATCTTGTTGGCGGAAGTCTTGCCGCCGAACGGCCCAAAAGCCTTGCCGAGCAATCGGCTGATAAACTGCGTGACTTGATCCTGCTGGAAAAGCTTCCGGCAGGGTTGCCGCTGAACGAGCGCGAATTGTCCGAGCTGCTGGGCACAAGTCGCACCCCGGTCCGCGATGCGATCAGGTTGCTGGAAGTCGAAGGATTGGTCGATTACATCGACGGGCGCCTGCGGGTTGCGGATCCGTCGATGGAAACCCTGTCGCATTGGCTGATGATCCAGGGGGCGCTGGAGGGGCTGGCCGGTGAGCAGGCCTGCCTGAACGCCACCGATGCAGAGCTGGCGCATATCGCGTCGCTGCAGGACCAGATGACCGACTTGGCCGAACAAGACGACGGCTTGCGGCGGTTTGAGCTCGACATGGCGTTCCATAGCGCCATCGTGGCGGCGGCCCATATTCCGCCGTTGATCGAGACCCACAAGCAATACAACACCCGCCTTTGGCGCGCGCGTTATGTGTCGTCCCAGCGGCGGGCCAATCGCAAGCAACAGATGGCGAAACACCAGCGTATCGTCGACGCCTTGTTGGCGCGTGACGCGGCGACCGCCTCGGCGGCGTTGATCGACCACCTGCGCAATGCCATCGGCAACATCGAAGCCTCGCGCCTGGAATTGCAGGCTGCGGCAGGCAAGTGACCCGCCCGCCCCGGACTTGATCCGGGGCCTCACAGGGTCTCTCCGGGCCGCATCGTCACCTGGCCAGGAGGTCCCGGGTCAAGCCCGGGACGCGTGCATGTGACACGGCAACAGGTTTGCGCCACCGAAGGTCCTGGCAACCCCTGACTGTACACCAGTGCAACGCTGCATTGCAGAATTATCATGGCTCAGGCATTGTACGACTGCTGCGAACGCCCTATCTAAACGCTGTGTCCGGTTCTCTCCTCCTCCCTGAACCGGTCCGGAACAATTGGCGGCATCCACCTCCTCCCGGATGCCGCCTTTTTTGTGTCCACGATCCGGATGCCACCTGGCCAGATGCCGCGCCCTGAACGATCAGCGGCCCGCACCTGCGCCCATTCCTTCCTTCCCGTACCTGCCAGCCCGCCCCTTGCACCCTGGCCCGGTTTGTCGGTCGCCCAATTCGGTACCAAAGCGCTTGTTCGCTGGGCCGCCGCGCCTGCCTGCGATCAAAACTGTTGACTCGAATGGCATGGTGCGGACATATTGTATATCAGCACATATGTGCCAATATATAGAACACTGGGGAGAAGACAAATGACTAAGTTCCTGGCGGTTGGCGCCATTCTGGCAGCAAGCCTCGCCGCGCCGCAGATGGCCGCGGCACAAAGCGAAACAGTGAAGCAGATCGAAGAGCGCGGCACGCTGCTGTGCTCGGGTCACAACGGCAGCTATTTCGGTTTCGTCGAAGTGAATGACAACAACGAGTGGAAGGGCCTCGACATCGACCTGTGCCGCGCGCTGACCACGGCCATCCTGGGCGACCCCGACAAGAACCAGATCGTGCCGCTCAGCTGGGCGCAACGGTTTCCGGCGTTGCAATCGGGCGATGTCGACCTGATCATCAAGGCGACCGGCTGGACAATGGGCCGCGACACCGAGCAGGGCCTGCAATTCAGTCTGCCGTATTTCTTCGGCGGCGCGCAGTTGATGGCGCATGGCGACCTGGGCGTGACGGAGGTCTCCGAGCTTGCCGGCGGCACCATCTGTGTCGAAGCCGGTACGACGATCGAACGCCTGGTTGCCAATTATCTCCAGACCGAGAATATCGAACACAACATGGTCTCTTACGAAAGCGCGGCGGAACTGCGCTCGGCCTATCTGGCCAACCGTTGTGACGCCTTTGCCGCCTGGGGGCCGTTCCTCGCGGTGCTGCGGGCCACCGAGATCGACAATCCCGACGCGCATGTGATCCTGGGCGATCAGCTTTCGGCCGAACCCATCGCAGCGGCGATGCGCCAGGGCGATGAAGCCTTTGTCGATGTGGTAAACTGGATGCTGGCGGCGCTGTTGATCGCTGAAGAGGAAGGCATCACCTCGGCCAATGTCGCGGACATGGCCGCAACACCGCCCAACCCGCGCGTTGCCCGTCTGCTGGGGGCCGAGCCGGGCATGGGCGAACGCCTGGGGCTGCGCGACACCTGGGCGCGCGAGATGATCGCGGCGGTTGGCAACTTCGGCGAGATCTATGACCGCAACCTGGGCAAGGACAGCCCGTACAAGCTGGAGCGTGGTCTCAACAATCTCTGGAGCCACGGCGGCGTTCTCTATGCGCCGATCCTCGACTGATACCGGGGCATGATCCCGCGGCCGTCCCCAAGCGTGGCGGTCTTTCTTTCAGCGCAGTATGAGGGCGCGACATGACGGCGGCAGAACAACTTCGTACAAGAGCCAGGTACCGCAGGCTTGGAATTCAGGCGGTCATCATCATCGTGACGGCCCTGGCGGTCTGGGGTGCGGTGACAAACGCGCAATACAACCTGACGCGGTTGAACATGACCAGCGGCTTTGCCTTCCTCGACCGTGGCACGGGATGGAATTATTCCTTTTCGCTGGTGGAGCGATCGATCAACGATCCCTATTCCTTCACCCTGTTCATCGGGCTTCTGAACACGCTTTTTGTCGGGTTCATCTGCATCATCACCACGACGATCTTTGGCTTTCTCATCGGCTCGATGCGCGATGCCCGCCACCCGGCGCTGAATTTCGCGGCCAGTGTCTATGTGCAAATCTTCCGCAATATCCCGCTGATCCTGCAGGCGATCTTTCTCTATGCGATCCTGATCCACCTGGGCGGCCCTCGCCAGGCGGTGAGCTTCGGGGATGTCGCTTTTCTGTCCGGGCGCGGCCTCATGTTGCCCGGGCTGAACATCACGCCGACCGTCGCGGTGGCGCTCTTGCTGGCGTCGCTGGGGGTGGGCGTCGGGCTGATCCTTGCGAGAACCACGCTGTGGCGCGGGCTGGCGATCTGGATTGGCGGCAGCGTGGCAATGGCCCTGATTGCGGCGCTGGTCCTGCGGCCAGGGGGCGAAGGCATCCTTTCGATCCCGGTTCTGCAGGGGCTGCGCTTCTCGGGCGGTATTTCCGTTCCGATCGAGCTCTTTGCGCTGATCACCTCGATCACCCTCTACGGCAGCGCCTATGTCGCCGAGATTGTCCGCGGTGGGTTGGCACAGGTGCCGCGCGGGCTGGTCGAAGCGGGGCAGGCGCTGGGCCTGAGCCGGGTTTCGATCTGGTCGCGCATCAAGGTGCCAATGGCGCTGCGCAGTATCATTCCGCCGCTCGGCAACCAGTGGATCTTCATGATGAAGGCCACCACCATCGGGATCGCCATCGGGTTCAGCGACCTGTTCTACATCACCGTGAACGCGATCAGCCAGTCGGGCCAGACCCTGGAACTGATCCTGCTGCTGATGCTGACCTTCCTGGCAATCAACTATTCCATCGCGATTTTCACCAACTGGCTGAATGCGCGCCTGAAGCTGAAGGAGCACTGAGATGGCCGTCGCCGAAATCATCCCGCCCAACCGGGGCGAAGCCCTGGGCAAGCTGTTTCTCAAACGCGGCTTCGGCTCGCCGGTCTCTGTCGCGATCTCGGTGCTGGTCTTTGCCGTGCTGGGATGGATCGCCTGGAGCTTCCTTGACTGGGCGGTGTTCCGTGCGGTCTGGAGCAAGGAAGACGTCGAGAACTGCGGCCACGGCGGCGCCTGCTGGGCGGTGATCGATGCGCGGCACCGGTTGATCCTGTTTGGCACCTATCCGTTTGACCAGCACTGGCGCTCGACGCTGGCGGCGCTGGCCATCGTGGTGACGGTGGTTCTGTCCTGCCTGCCGGCCATGTGGGCGGCGCGCCGGCTTGCGGTGCTCTGGATCGCGGGCTTTGCCAGCTACTACCTGCTGATGGAAGGCAGCCTTCTGGGCCTTCAACAGGTGACGACCGATGGCTGGGGCGGGCTGTCGCTGACGTTGTTCCTGTTTGCCGTGGTGGTGCTTCTGGGCATGCCGATGGGGTTGGGCCTGGCCCTGATGCGCCGGTCGCAGATGCCGGTGGTCAAATGGTTCGCCGTCATCATCATCGACACCATCCGATCCCTGCCGCTGGTGACCACGTTGTTCACCGCCGCCATCGTCGTGCCGCTGTTCCTGCCGAGCTGGCTGGACGGCGACAAGATCTGGCGCGTCATCTTCGGCTTTGCGCTGTTCTTCGCCTGCTACCAGGCCGAGGTCTTTCGCGGTGGGTTCCAGGCGATCCCCCGTGGCCAGTTCGAGGCCGGCAAGGCGCTGGGCCTGGGCTATTGGAACATCCTCGGGCGCATCGTGCTGCCGCAGGTCTTTCGCCACGCGCTGCCCAGCACGATCAACATGGTGGTGGTGACCTTCAAGGAAACCGCGATCGTGACGATCATCGGCTTCTTCGACATCCTCGCCTCGGGCAAGACCGCCTTTGGTACGGCGGATTGGGCGCCCTATTACATCGAGGTCTACCTCTGCGTGGCGGCGATCTACTGGGTCTTCATCTTCTCGCTGGGTCAATATGGCGAGTACCTGAAGGGCCGGATGGCATTGGCGGAACGCTGAAACGCCCGCCGGCAAAGGAAAAGCCCGAAGTTCCATGCGGGACTTCGGGCTTTTCCATGTGATGCGGCGTCAGGGATCAGTCGAGAGTGACATCACCCTTCGGCGTGGACAGGGCGAAGGACAGGCCCGGTGCGCCTTCCTCCACCTCGGCGAGGTGATCCACCTGCAAGGTCTTGAGGATCTCGCGCAGGGTCTCCGGCTCCGGGTGCGACAGCTGCACCTTGTCCAGACGAACGCCCAGGTCCTGCTGGCCGGTGCTGGGGTGCGGACCCGGCGACCATTCGATGAAAGCCGGCACAAGTCCGCCCATCGCCAGGCTGCCGTCCTTGGGCACGGTCAGCCGCCAGGACCGGTCGCCGCGGGTGAAGAGCACCACCTCGCCCAGATCAACCGGGCTGGCGGCGATCACCGCGTCCAGATCGTCGGTCCCCACCACCCAGCACAGCGCGCGGGGGCGTTCGGCCAGCCGCGCCTGCGTGGCTGGATCGTCCAGCGTGAACCAGCGGGTGCGGCCGGGGTTCGGCGCGTCCGGGTCGATGGCGATCAGCTCGAAAAAGCTCTCGTTGCCTGTTTGCATCACGCAGTTGTGCGTGCTCATCGCGTCATGTTTGCCGCCGCGCGGCACGGTGACGCCAAGCGCGCTTTCCATTGCGGCAACGCCTTGGTCCAGGGTGTCCGCGCCGATGGCGAAATGGTCGATCTTGTTGTGCATGGTCACTCCGATGCGGTGTTGAGAAGGGGCAGGGCGGCGGCGAGATCGGTCTTGAGGGTCTCTGTTTCCTCCAGCCCGATGTTGAAACGGACAAGCTGGCCGTCTTCGCTCCAGGTTCCGGCGGTCCGCTGAGGTTTGACCGGCAGGACAAGGCTTTCGTACCCGCCCCAGCTGACCCCGATGGCAAAGTGATGCAGCGCGTCGACAAAGGCGCGGATCTGGTCGTCGGAACAGGGGTGGAAGACCACGCCGAACAACCCCGCCGCCCCGCTGAAATCGCGCTTCCAGGTGTCGTGACCGGGGCAGGAGGCAAAGGCGGGATGCAGCACGCGACTGACCTGGGGTTGCTCGGCCAGCCAGGCCGCGATCTCACGTCCGGCGCGGTCAAAATGCTCCATCCGCACCTTCAACGTCCGCAGGCCCCGCAGCGCCAGAAAGACCTCCTGGCCGCCGGTCTTGTCGCCCACGGCCATCACCGTCTTGCGTATGTCCATCGCGTGCCGATCGGTGCTGGCGATCATGCCCATCATGCAATCGGAATGCCCGCTGAGGTACTTCGACAGCGAGGCCACCACCACGTCAACGCCCAGGGCAAGTGCCTGGCAGTTGATCGGCGTGGCCCATGTGCCATCAAGGATCGTCGGCACGCCTGCCGTGCGTCCTGCATTGGCAATCGAGGGTATGTCGGGCACCTCGAAAGTGCCGGAGCCGGGCGCCTCGAACATCACGGCGCAGGTGGTGTCGCGCAGCAGCGCGGCAATGCCCGCGCCGATCATCGGATCGTAATATTCGACCTCGACCCCCATCCGTGCCAGTACCGTGTCGCAGAAGGCACGGGTGTTGCCATAGACATGATCCGCCACCAGCAGATGCGCGCCGGGGCGAACAAAGGTCATCAGCGCCAGGGTGATCGCAGCAACGCCGGAAGACGTCAGCGTCACCCCATCGGCCCCTTCGAGCCGCGCCAGCGCCTTTTCCAGCTCATGTGTGGCGGCATTGCCGTAGCGGCCGTAATAGGCCGTGCCGGGGGTGTACCTTGCATCGCGTGCGGTCTCGAATGCGGCCAGGGTGTCGAAGGCCATTGTCGAGCCAAGTTCGATCGGCATGTTGACATGACGGCCCTCGATACGGGCGGGGCGACCGGTCTGAACCAGGTCGTCGGCAATTCGGGGGGCGGAAATGGACATGTGAGCCTCGCGGGGAATTGTGCATTTTAGAGATGACATCTCGATGAATAGGTGTCAACATACGGAATAATCGTTTTATATATCAGCACGTGAGCGGAGCACATGAGCGAGCGAAACAAGACGCTGACAGCCAGCCATTGGGGCGTCGGGCTGGCCACCATCAAGGATGGCAAGGTCGTCGCTGTCGAAGGTCACCCCGCCGATCCGATGGCGTCCGAGATCAACGCCAATATCCCCGGCAGCCTGCATGGCAGGGCGCGCGTGCGCCGTCCGGCGGTGCGCAAAAGCTGGCTGGCCGGAACGCCCGGCGCGGTGCCGCGTGGGCAGGACAGCTTTGTCGAGGTTGACTGGGACCGGGCGCTTGATCTGATTGCAGGCGAGCTGACCCGCGTGCGCGATACCCACGGCAATACCGGCATCTTCGCCGGGTCCTATGGCTGGTCCAGCGCCGGGCGGTTCCATCATGCGCAAAGCCAGCTCAAGCGGTTTCTGAACACGCTTGGCGGCTTTGTCCGGTCCGAAGGCAATTACAGCTACAACACTGCTCTGGGCCTGATGCCGCATATCGTCGGCCCGTTCCGCGCTCATGTGGCCCAGGCGACGCGCTGGCCGGTGATCGCCAAGCATTCCGACCTGGTGGTGATGTTTGGCGGCATGGCGCTGCGCAACACCCAGGTCAGTGACGGCGGCGTCGCGCGGCACCGCATGACGGGCAATCTGGAGGCATGTGCCAATGCGGGCGTGTCCTTCGTCAATATCAGCCCGCTGCGCAGCGATGCGGCCGAGGTGTTGAATGCCGAGTGGCTGCCAGCCCGGCCCGGCAGCGATACCGCGCTGATGATGGGGCTGGCGCATACGCTGCTGAAAGAGGACCTGCACGATCCGGCCTTTTTGGCGCGCTATACCACCGGCTTTGACAAGGTCCGCAGCTACCTGATGGGCGGCACCGATGGCCAGCCGAAGGATGCCGATTGGGCCGCAGGTCTGACCGGGGTTGCGGCGGATACCATCCGTGGCCTCGCGCGCAGCATGGCGGCTGGCCGGACGATGATCTCGGTTGCTGCCGGTGTTCAGCGCACCGACTTTGGCGAACAGCCGCTTTGGATGGCGGTGACCCTGGCCGCGATGCTGGGCCAGATCGGCCTGCCGGGCGGCGGCTATACCATCGGCTACGGGGTGAACGCCAACATCGGCAATATCGAACGGCCATTCCGCTGGGGCACCATCGCGCAGGGCGTCAATCCGGTACGCGATTTCATTCCCGTGGCGATGATCGCCGACATGCTGCTGACCCCCGGCGGCAGTTACAGCTATCAGGGCGAAACGCGGCGCTTTCCCGATGCGCGGCTGGTCTGGTGGGCGGGCGGCAATCCCTTCCACCACCATCAGGACCTGAACCGCCTGCACCGCGCGTTCCAGACACCCGAGACGGTCATCGTCAACGAGGTCAACTGGACCGCGACCGCCCGCCATGCCGACATCGTGCTGCCGGTGGCCGCCGCGCAGGAGCGGACGGATTTCGGCGCAGGCAAGTCAGACAACGCGCTGGTGCCGATGCCGCAGCTGGTGGCGCCCGAGGGCGAGGCGCGGGTGGAATACGACATCTACGCCGATCTTGCCGCCCGGCTTGGCACCGCAGACGCGTTCACCGAGGGCAAGACCTCTGACGGTTGGCTGCGCGAGATCTGGGGCGTGACGCGGGAGCGTGCGCGCGCGACGGGCATCGACCTGCCGGAGTGGGACAGCTTCCTTGCCGGTGACGTGATCGACCTGCCCGATCCAAGCCCCGAGCAGGTCTTTCTTGCCGAGTATCGCGCCGATCCCGAGGCCAATGCACTGCCGACACCCAGCGGCAGGATCGAGCTTTTCTCGGATGTCATCGCCGGGTTCGACCTGCCCGACATCAAGGGCCACGCCACTTGGCAACCCCCACGCGATCAGGCCGATGGCCTGGGGGCCGAATATCCCCTGGCGCTGCTGTCGGGCCAGCCAAAGACACGGCTGCACAGCCAGCTCGACAACGGGGCCTTCAGTCTGAGTCACAAGGTGGCGGGGCGTGAGCCGGTGTTGATCCACCCCGAAGATGCCCGGGTGCGTGGCATCGAGGAAGGCGCGGTTGTGGAACTGTTCAATGTCCGGGGCCGGTGTCTTGCGGGCGCACGGATCACCGACGAGGTGCAGCAAGGCTGCGTGTTCCTCTGGACCGGCGCCTGGTGGGACCCTGACTTCGCCGCACCACAGGCGCGCGACCGGCACGGCAATCCCAACGTGCTGACCCACGATCTGCGCACCTCGTCACTGACCCAGGGTCCTGCGGCGCATTCGACCCTGGTTGAAGTGCAACGCTTCGACGCCCCTCTGCCGCCGGTCGAGGCCCATGATCCGCCGCCTTTCGAACCGGATGCGTAACTGGTATCAAGGCGCAAAAGAGGACCGGACCTGAAATGACCATCGACGCACCGAAAGAACCCAAGGTGGATTCGACATTGTCCAAGGGGCTGGCCATCCTGGAAAACCTTGTCGCGTCGCAACAGGGCAAGGGTGTCACCGATCTGTCCAAGGAATTGGGGCTGACCAAGTCCAACACATTTCGTCTTTTGCAGACGCTGACCACGCTGGGCTATGTCCAGCACCAGCCGGACAAGACCTATGCCGCCACGCTCAAGACATGGCGGGTGGGGCGGGCCTCGGTCGAGAACCTGAACCTGCGGGAACTGGCGGCGCCGGAGCTTTCGTTCCTGTCGCAGGAAACCGGCGAGACGGTTTACCTGGCTGTGCGCGAAGCCCTGTCGGTGGTCTATATCGACAAGGTCGACAGCCAGAAACCGATCCGGTCCTGGAACGCGATCGGCGGCACCGCGCCGCTGCATTGCGTCGGTACCGGCAAGGCCATCCTCGCGGCGGAATACGACCGGCTGCGCGACCAGGTCAGCGGCGCGCTGACACAGCACACCGACAAGACGCTGACCGATCTCAAGGCGCTGGAGGCCGATCTGGAGACCACGCGCAAGCGCGGCTATGCCTTCGACACCGGCGAATTCCGCGACCGGATCGTCAGTTTCGGCGCCGCCATCACCCTGCCGGGAGGCGAGGCGGTGGGCGCCCTGGGCATCTCGCTGCCCGACATCAACCTGCCGGAAGGCGGTGAAGACAGATACGGCGCGCTGGTGGTGCATGCGGCGCGTTCAGTCTCGGAAAAGCTGCGCAATATCTGACGTCAGGGGCGTGAGACACGCGCCCCGGACGTGATCCGGGGCCTCCCGTCCCGCGCCCCATGAGGTCCCGGAGCAAGTCCGGGACGCCGAGGACCTGATTTCAGGATTTCGGTTCCGGGTATTCCACCGGCCCGCCCTGCTTTTCCCAAGTGGAGAAGCCTTCCTTCAGGTGTGCGGCCTCGAACCCCATGTCCTGCAGCGTCGCCGTGGTCAGCGCCGAACGCCAGCCAGAGGCGCAGTGGAACACGAACTTCTTGTCCTGCTGGCCAAACACCTCCTTGAAATACGGGCTGTCGGGGTCGACCCAGAATTCGATCATCCCGCGGGGCGCATGAAAGCTGCCCGGGATATAGCCGCTGCGCTGGCGTTCGCGCACGTCGCGAATATCGACAACCACCAGGTTCGGATCATCCAGCATGGCGATCAGCTCGGCGGTTTCGATCTCTTCGATCCGCGCGCGCGCGTCGGCAACCATCTGCGCGGCGGAGGTTTTCAGCTTGGTCATGAGATTTCCTTGTGCTGTTATTTAGAACGTTCTTTTCGTATATTGACACATGCGGAGCGGTCGTGCAACCTCGGCCTCAGAGTTGACGACCATCCGGCACGGAGGATTCGAGAATGACCGCACAGGACGCAATATCGCTCTGGGACGCTTCGGCGCAGGAGGCAGACTATCACGCGCCGCTGGCCGATGATGTCCGGGTCGACGTGGCAATTGTCGGCGGCGGCTTCACCGGCCTGTCGACGGCACTGCACTGCGCGGAACTGGGCCTGTCGGCGCATGTGTTGGAAGCAGAGCAGATCGGCTATGGCGGATCGGGGCGCAATTGCGGGCTGGTGAACGCCGCGCTCTGGCTGCCGCCGCAGAAGGTGCGCGAACAACTGGGCCAGACCTATGGCCCCCGCTTCATCAAGAAATTCGGCAGCGGTCCGGAATACGTGTTTTCGCTGATCGAAAAGCACCAGATCCGTTGCGAGGTGACGCGCACCGGCACGATCCACGCCGCCCACGGGCCAAGCGGCTTTGCCGACCTTCAGGAACGTCACAAGGAATGGCAACGCCTGGGCGAGCCGGTGGACCTGCTGGGCCGCGACGAGGTGTCGGAGCTGATCGGCACCGATCATTTCCATGGCGGGCTGGTCGATCGGCGCTGTGGCACGATCAACCCGATGGGCTATTGCCGGGGGCTTGCCCGTGCCGCGCTGGGGGCTGGTGCCAAGATCAGCACCGGGGTGCGTGCGACCAGGCTGCATCGCGACGGCGACCTGTGGAAGGTCGAGACGACCAAGGGCGTGATCACCGCCAAGGCCGTGGTGCTGGGCACCAACGCCTACACCGACGGGCTTTGGCCCGACCTTGCCCGCCAGTTCACCATCATCAACTATTTCCAGCTTGCGACCAGGCCGCTTGGCCCCGAGGCCGATTACATCTTGCCCGGCCGCCAGGGGCTTTGGACCACTGCGCAGATCATGTTCAACCTCCGTCGCGACGCTTTTGACCGCTTGCTGGTTGGCTCGATGGGCAAGGTGATCGGCACCAAGGACAGCGGATTGTCGCACCGCTGGGCCCGCAAGCAGATTGCGCGGCTGTTTCCCAGGCTTGGCCCGGTCGAGTTCGAAGAGGCCTGGCACGGGCAGATCGCGATGACGCCTGACCATCTGCCGCGCATTCACGAGCTGGACACCAACCTGTTCACCCCGATCGGCTATAACGGGCGCGGCATCACCACCGGCACCATGTTCGGCGAAACGATGGCCGGGCTGCTGACCGGTCGGGACCGTGCGGACCTGCCGTTGCCGATGACCGCGCCGCGGTCGGTGTCGTCTGCGCCGATCATGTCGCGGCTGTACCAATCCGCCTTTACCGCCAACCAGATTCTCAAGGCTGTCTGACCCATGACCAACCCCATGATCCGCGTCGGTGTCGATATCGGCGGCACCTTTACCGATGTCGCCCTTGCCCATCCCGGCGGGCTGGCCACCTGCAAGGTGCTGACCAATTATGCGCAACCGGAACAGGCCATCCTGGATGGCATCGGCATCGCCGCCGAAAAAGCGGGCATCGCGCTGGACGAGATCGGCCAGGTGATCCACGGCACCACGCTGGTGACAAACGCGCTGATCGAGCGGCGCGGTGCAAAGCTGGCCTTCATCACCACCGAGGGTTTCCGGGACGTCATCGAGATGCGCTCGGAAAACCGGTTCGAGCAATATGACCTGAACCTGAACCTGCCCAAGCCGCTGGTCCCGCGCGAGGATCGGTTTACCCTGGCCGAACGGATGGGGCCGAATGGCGAGGTGTTGCTGGCGCTGGACGCGGGCGAGGTTGCCGCGATGGTCCAGCGGGTTCTGGACGGCGGTTATGACGCGGTGGCCATCGGGCTGATGCATGCCTATGCCAACGACGCACATGAACGCCAGATGGCCGAGGCGCTGCGCGCCGCTGCGCCGGACCTGTCGATCTCGCTCTCCTCGGTGATCTCGCCGCAGATGCGTGAACTGCCGCGTTTCAACACGGTGATCGCCAATGCCTATGTCCAGCCGCAGGTGGCCGATTACCTGGGGCGTCTGGTGGCGCGACTGAAGGATGCGGGCGTTTCCGCGCCGGTCTTCATGCTGCATTCCGGCGGCGGGCTGATCTCGGTCGATGTGGCGGCGGAACAGCCGGTGCGGCTGTTGGAATCCGGCCCGGCGGGCGGTGCGATCTTTGCCGCCGATTTTGCCCGGGGCCACGGGTTGGACAGCGTGCTGTCGTTTGACATGGGCGGCACCACGGCCAAGATATGCTTGATCGAGGAGGGCGCGCCGAAGACCGCCAATACCTTCGAGGTCGCGCGCACCTATCGCTTCAAGAAGGGTTCGGGCATGACCGTCTCGACCCCGGTGGTCGAGATGGTCGAGATCGGGGCAGGCGGCGGCTCCATCGCTTCGATCGATACGCTGGGCCGCATCCAGGTCGGGCCGCGCTCTGCCGCGTCCGAGCCGGGGCCGGCCTGTTACGGTCGCGGCGGCAAGGAACCCACGGTAACCGACGCCAACCTGCTGCTTGGCCGGCTGGACCCCGAAAATTTCGCCGGCGGGGCGATCCCGCTTTCGGTAGAGGCCACGAAAACCGCGATCACCGAAAAGCTGGCCAAGAGCCTGAACATGAGCGCATCGGAGGCCGGTTTTGGCGTCACCGAGATGGTTGATGAGAACATGGCCAATGCCGCCCGCGTCCATACCGTCGAAAATGGCCGCGACATCGAGCATTTCACCATGATCGGCTTTGGCGGCGGCGCGCCGCTGCATGCCTGTCGTCTCTGCGAAAAGCTGGGCATCAAGGAACTGATCATCCCCCCCGGGGCCGGTGTCGGCTCGGCCATCGGCTTTCTCAAGGCGCCGTTCAGCTATGAGGCGACGCGTGGTCTGTTCCAGCGGCTTGATGCTTTTGATGCCGCCAGCGTCAACGCCGCGCTGGTCGAACTTGAGGCAGAGGCCAACGCCTTTGTCAGGGCAGGGGTCAGCGATGCCGAGACCACGACGCGGCTGACCGCCTTCATGCGCTACGCCGGTCAGGGCTGGGAAATCCCGGTGGTGCTGCCCTACAAGACCTTCACCGACAGCGATCACAGCGCCATCCTGACCGCCTTCGAAGCGGCCTATCGCACCCTGTTCGGGCGGGTCATCGAAGGTTTGGGGATCGAGATCACCAACTGGTCGCTGGTGGTGGCCTCGGTTCTGCCCGAAACGCCGCCGGTGGCCCGACACGACAGCGGACCGCCCGCCGAACCGCTGCGCACCCGCCAGTTCTATGATGCCGCCCTGCGCCGCAGCGTCGAGGCGCAAGAGATCGACCGCGCCACGATGACGGCGGGCGCTTCGGTCGATGGCCCGGCGATCATCGTCGAGAACGAGACCACAACCATCGTCACCTCGGCCTACCGATGCATCGGCCAGGGCGACGGCAGCCTGCGCCTGATCCGCAAGGGAGACCAGTAATGACCCCCACGGCAATTGACTACCAGATCATGTGGAACCGCCTGATCGCGGTGGTGGAGGAGCAGGCAACAACCCTGATTCGCACCGCGTTCTCCACCTCGGTGCGCGAGGCGGGCGACCTCTCCGCCGGGCTGTTCGACCGCCAGGGCCGGATGATGGCGCAGGCGGTGACCGGCACGCCGGGGCACGTCAACGCGATGGCCGAGAGCGTCACCCACTTCGTGCGCGAAATCGGACCGCAGAACATTTTCGAAGGCGATGTCTTCATCACCAACGACCCCTGGATGGGCACCGGTCACCTGCATGACATCACCGTCGTTTCGCCTTCGTTCCGCGACGGCGCGCATATCGGCTTTTTCGCCTGCACCGCGCATGTGGTCGACATTGGCGGGCGTGGCTTTGGCCCGGATGCGGGCGAAGTCTTTGAAGAGGGGCTGCTGATCCCGATCATGAAATTTGCCGAGCGGGGCACCGTGGCGCGCGATCTGATCCGTTTGGTGCGGGCCAACGTGCGCGAGCCTGATCAGGTGGTGGGCGACATGTATTCGCTGGCCGCCTGTAACGAGGCGGGCGACCGGCGGCTTCAGGCGATGATGGGCGAGTTCGGGATTGCCGACCTTGACGGGTTGTCCGACTTCATCATCGAGACCAGTCGCAAGGCCACGCACGCGGCGATTGCCAAGGTGCCCGACGGCACCTTCCGCCACTCCATGCAGGTCGATGGCTACGACGATCCGGTGCTGATGGCGGTGCGGCTGGACATCGACGGCGACAGGCTGCGCGCCGATTTCGACGGCACCTCGGGGATGAGCCGCTTCGGCGTCAACTGTCCCGAGGTCTATACCCGCGCCTATGCCTGTTATGGTCTGAAATGCGCCATTGCTCCGCAGGTGCCCAACAACTCCGGCTCGTTGGAGCCCTTCGAGATCACCGCGCCCGAGGGCTGCATCCTTGCCGCCAAGCGCCCTGCGCCGGTTTCGGTGCGGCATGTTCTGGGCCATCTGGTGCCGGACGTGGTGCTGGGCGCATTGCACCAGGCGCTGCCGGGAACGGTGCCGGCAGAAGGGGCAAGCGCGCTCTGGAACATCCAGATCTCGGCGCGTCCGAGTGACCCCGACAGCGGGTTGCCGAACCGCGAGGTGCTTATGTTCAACTCTGGCGGCACGGGCGCGCGGCCCGTGTTCGACGGGTTGTCAGCCACGGCCTTCCCCTCGGGTGTGTCGACCATGAGCGTCGAGGCGACCGAACATGTCGGTCCTGTTACGGTCTGGCGCAAGGATCTGCGCGAAGGCTCGGGCGGGGCGGGGGCCCTGCGCGGCGGGCTGGGCCAGATCATCGAGATCGAGGCGCGTGAAGGCTATGATTTCTACTTCAACGCCATGTTCGACCGGGTCGACAACCCGGCGCGTGGCCGCGACGGCGGTGGTGAGGGGGCTGCCGGCCGCGTCGAACTGGCCGATGGCACCAGGCTGCGCAGCAAGGGCCGCCAGCTTGTCAGGAACGGCCAGCGGCTGCGTCTGAGCCTGCCCGGCGGTGGCGGTTACGGAGCGCCCGAGGGGCGCGACCCCAAGCTGGTGGCCGCAGATCTGCGGGCCGGGTTGATCACGCCGGACCAGGCGAAACAAGACTATGGATACGAGGAATAGAACGATGACAGGCAAACCGCTTGCACTGATCACCGGGGCCGCGCAGGGCATTGGATATGCCTGTGCCGAGGCGCTGAAGGAAGACGGCCATGACGTCATCCTGTCCGACATCAACGCCGAGGGTGTCGCCGCCGCCGCTGAAACGCTGGGCGCCGTGGCCGCCATTGCCTGTGACATGGGCGATGTGGCCCAGGTCGGCGCGATGTTCGACCGGATTGCCAAGGAACACGGCCCCCTGCATGCGCTGGTCAACAATGCCGGTGTCGCCATGCCGGGTGATTTTCTCGACTACGACCTGGACGCTTGGGAACGGGTGATCGACATCAACCTGCGCGGCGTTTTCCTGGCCACCCAGCGTGCCGCGCGCGTCATGGTCGAGCACAAGATCGAGGGCGCCATCGTCAACATGTCGTCGATCAATGCCCAGGTGGCGATCCCCGCGATCCCGGCCTATTGCGCCTCGAAGGGCGGGGTGATGCAGCTGACCAAGGCGGCGGCGCTGGCGCTGGCCGGGCACAACATCCGCGTCAACGCCGTCGGCCCCGGCTCGATCGACACCGAGATGATGGCAGGCGTCAACGCCAACCCCGAGGCCTTCAAGGTGGCCATGTCGCGCACGCCCCTGGGCCGGGCCGGCAGCGCCCGCGAGATCGGCGACGTCGTGGCCTTCCTCTGCTCGAAAAAGGCCAGCTATGTCACCGGCGAGACGATCTACGTCGATGGTGGCCGTCTTGGCCTGAATTACACCTGCTGAAGGCGAACACCATGTCCAGATACGCTGAAACATATGCCGACTGGCAGGCCGATCCGGTTCGCTTCTGGGAAGAGGCCGCCCGGGGGATCGACTGGTTCAGCCCGGCCACTGCGGTCTTCAACGCCGAGGCCGGGGTCTATGGCCGCTGGTTCGACGGCGCGACCTGCAACACCTGTTACAACTGTGTCGACCGGCACGTCGAGGCCGGGCATGGCGACCGGTTGGCCGTGATCCACGACAGCCCGGCAACGGGCCAGGTCACGCGTTACACCTTTGCCGAGTTGCAGGAACAGGTCGGCGCGCTGGCCGCGGTGCTGCGGGCGCAGGGCGTGGCCAAGGGCGACCGCGTGGTGATCTACATGCCGATGGTGCCGCAGGCGGTCTTTGCCATGCTGGCCTGTGCACGACTTGGGGCGGTGCATTCCGTGGTCTTCGGCGGCTTTGCGCCGCAGGAACTGGCAACGCGTATCGACGATGCCGCGCCCAGGGTGGTGATCTCGGCCTCCTGCGGGATCGAGCCGGGACGGGTGATCGCCTACAAACCACTGCTGGATGAGGCCATCGCGCAGGCCACGAACAAGCCCGAGGCCTGCGTGATCCTGCAACGCGACACCCTGCGCTGCGACCTGACCCCGGGACGCGACGTGGATTATGCCGAGGCCGTGGGCGCGGCCATCGCGGCGGGTGAGTGCACCGAATGTGTTGCCGTGGCCGCGACCGATCCGCTCTATATCCTCTATACCTCCGGCACCACGGGCCAGCCCAAGGGTGTCGTCCGCGACAACGGCGGGCATATGGTGGCGCTGAAATGGACGATGGAACATCACTACGGCGTCAACCCGGGCGAGGTGTTCTGGGCCGCTTCAGACGTGGGTTGGGTCGTCGGGCATTCCTATATCTGCTACGGTCCGCTTCTGCATGGCGCGGCCACCGTCGTCTACGAGGGCAAGCCGGTCGGCACGCCCGATGCCGGCGCTTTCTGGCGGGTGATCCAGGATCATGGGGTTGTCGCGCTCTTTACCGCGCCGACCGCCTTTCGCGCGATCAAGAAGGAAGACCCCGCCGGCAGCCTGATCGCCGAGTATGACCTCAGCCAGTTCCGCACCCTGTTTCTGGCTGGCGAACGCTCGGACCCGGCGACCATTGAGTGGGCACAGGACAAGCTGGCCCGCCCGGTGATCGACCATTGGTGGCAGACCGAAACCGGCTGGCCGATGTCGGGCAACCCGGTGGGGCTGGGGGCGTTTCCGGTCAAGTTGGGCTCTCCGGGCAGGCCGATGCCGGGCTATGACATCCGGGTGCTCGACGACGAAGGCCACGAGGTACCGCCTGGAACTCTCGGCAATATCGTCTGCAAACTGCCCCTGCCGCCGTCGGGCTTTCCGACGCTGTGGAACGCGGCAGAGCGGTTCATCTCGTCCTACATGGCGGAATTTCCGGGTTATTATGCCACCTCCGACGCCGGGATCATCGACGCGGACGGCTATGTCTTCATCATGGCGCGCACCGACGACATCATCAACGTCGCGGGCCATCGCCTGTCGACCGGAGCGATGGAAGAGGTGATCGCCAGCCATGCCGACATTGCCGAATGCGCCGTGGTCGGCAAGGCCGATACGCTCAAGGGGCAGATGCCGCTCGGCTTCTTTGTCACCAACGACGGGGTGGATCGCGACCCAGGCGAGCTGGAGCGCGAGTTGGTGCAACTGGTCCGCGCAAGGATCGGCGCCGTCGCTGCGTTCAAATGCGCGCTCGAAGTCAAGCGCCTGCCCAAGACCCGCTCGGGCAAGGTGCTGCGCGGCACGGTGCAGAAGATCGCTGACGGCGCAACTTACAAGATGCCCGCCGCGATAGACGATCCGGCGATCCTGGATGAAATCACCGCGGCGCTGGCGGCCCGCAACCTGATCGGACAAGGCACATGATCGAACGACTGCACACCGGCCCCCGCATGAGCAAGATCGTCAAGCACAACGGCACCGTCTATCTTTGTGGACAGGTCGGCGCGGGCGAGACCGTGGCCGACCAGACCCGCGATTGCCTGGCGCGCATTGACGCGCTGCTGGCCGAGGCCGGGTCCGACCGCGACCATATCCTGCAGGCCATCGTCTGGCTGTCCGACATGGGGGACTTTGCCGAGATGAACGCCGTTTGGGATGCCTGGGTGCCCGAGGGCCACGCCCCGGCGCGTGCCTGCGGCGAGGCGCGCCTGGCGCGCGACGTGCTGAAAGTCGAAATCATCGTCACCGCGGCTGAAAAGCCCGGCTCCTGACCGGATTCACAAGGAGACCCTCCATGACCGCCGCAGTCGAAATGAAAAACGTCAACAAGTGGTACGGCACCTACCACGCGCTCCGCGATGTCAATCTCAGGGTGGCCAAGGGCGAAAAGATCGTCGTCTGCGGCCCGTCGGGATCGGGCAAGTCGACGATGATCCGCACCATCAACCAGCTGGAGGAACACCAGTCCGGCGACATCCTCATCAACGGCGAGCCGATCAACGTCGATGCGCCCAACATAGAGGACATGCGCCGCGAGGTCGGCATGTGCTTTCAGCACTTCAACCTGTTTCCGCACCTCAGCATTCTGGAAAACTGCACGCTGGCCCCGATGCTGGCGCGCAAGGTGCCGCAGGCGGAAGCCGAGGCCACCGCCATGCAGTTCCTCAACAAGGTGCAGATCGGCAACCAGGCGCAGAAGTATCCCGGCCAATTGTCGGGCGGCCAGCAGCAGCGCGTCGCCATCGCCCGGGCGCTCTGCATGAAGCCGCAGATCCTGTTGTTTGATGAACCCACGTCGGCGCTCGATCCGGAAATGATTGGCGAGGTGCTCGACGTGATGGTGACACTGGCCGAAGAGGGCATGACGATGGTTTGCGTCACCCATGAAATGGGCTTTGCCCGCAAGGTCGCGGATCGGGTGCTGTTCATGGATGCCGGCGAAATCATCGAAGAGAATGACCCCGAAACCTTCTTTACCGCCCCCAAGAGCGAGCGCACGCGGACCTTCCTCGACCAGGTCCTGACGCATTGATGTCTTGGCTGACGGCTCTGTCGTATGGCGCGATCAGGCCGGGCATTTTGCTTTGCAGAAGTGCATCGGGAACAGCTTTGGCGCTGATCCCGATGTGCGTGGGCGGCGGGTCAGTCCCGTTCAAGGATCGCGCGGGCGCCGCGTCCCACCGCCGTGTGCAGGATCACCGTCAGCACTGCCAGCACGATCAATGCGGCGAACATCAGGTCCGTCTTGGCGCGGCCATTGGCCAGCAGCATCAGGTAGCCCAGGCCCTTTGAGGCCCCCACCCATTCGCCGATGATCGCCCCGATGGGGGCATAGACCGCCGCCAGCCGAAGCCCGCTGGCCAGCCCGGGCAGGGCGGCGGGAATGCGGATGTGCCACATGATCCGCGCCCGGCTGGCGCCCATCACCCGGGCAAGGCCCACCCAGTCGTGGTTGGGGCGCAAGAGCGCATCCAGGAAAGACGACGTCACCGGAAAGAAGATGATGATCAGCGCCATCACGACTTTGGAGCCCAGCCCGTAGCCGAACCACAGGGTCAGGATCGGGGCCAACGCAAAGACCGGGACCGCCTGGCTGAAGACCAGCAGCGGGCGCACCAACTGCCGCGCCAGCCCCGAGGCCGCCAGCCCGATCGCGGTCAGTGCCCCCAGAAGCGTGCCGAGGACCAGGCCGATCAGCACTTCGGCCATCGTCACCAGCGCGTGTTCAGCCAGCAGCGCGCGGCTGTTCCACATGGTCTCGGCCACCAGCAGCGGCCCGGGCAGGATGAAACGTGGCAGGTCGGTGGCCCAGACCACCCCCTGCCAGATCGCCAGCCCCAGCAGCGCAGAGACGAGGGCCATGCGCGCGCCGTTCATCGCGCCACGCCGAACCCGGCCCATGCGGCGTCAAAGAACGCGCGCTCCAGTTTGACCGCGCGGTGAAACAGGTCCTGCGCGCGGGCCTGTTCGTCGGGGGACAGCCCCGGCCAGGTGCGGTCAAGCTGATCGCGCAGGTAGGCCACCACCCCGGCAAAGCCTTCGCCGGTGTGCAGCGTGATCCATTCGCCCAGCCAGAAAGGCAGCGCTTCCGCGCGGTCCTCAAATGGCGTGGCCCAGTCGAGATAGCTCCATTCCGCGACCAGCAGCACCGCCAGCATGCATTCGTACCGCCCGGTTGCCCGCGCCTCGGCCATCAGGTCCTGAAAGGCGCGGGCCTCGGGGCTGGCGGGGGCGTCGGCGGGCACCTCCAGCGCCTCGAAACTGCGCAGGAAATAGGTGTTCTCCGGCCCGGTGATCACCGCCAGGAACTGTGCGGCGGGCACTGCGTCGGCCAGTGTGGGCGCCTGCGCTATGGCCGAGGCCAGGAGCCGCACGAACCCATCGACGAACAGGTAATCCTGTTGCAGGTAGCCCGCCATCTTGTCCGGCGACAGGCTGCCATCGGCCAGCGCGCGGGTGAAGGCGTGATCGGTGGCGGCGGTCCAGTCGGCCTGGACACCGGATTTCAGCAACTCGGTGGGGCGCATGTTTCGTCCTTTCTGAGAATGTCGAGCAGGCGGGCCTGCGCGGTCAGTGTGTCGGGATCGCCCGAAGGGCGTGGCACCGCGCCCGGCGGTGGGGCGAGTTGGCGCAATCCGGTCTCGGTCATCACCACGATGTTGTGGCCCAGGCGCGCGGCCTCGCCCGGATCATGGGTGACCAGCAATACCGTGCGTCCCTGCAGGCTGGCGGCGGTCAACTCCTGCATCCTTGCGCGGGTGCGGGCATCGAGGGCCGAGAAGGGCTCATCCAAAAGGACCACGGCCCGGTCCTCCATCAACGTGCGCGCCAAAGCGGCGCGCTGGCGCTGGCCACCCGAGAGCTGCGCGGGGCGGCGTGCGGCCAGCGTGTCCAGCCCGACCTGGGCCAGCACGCGGCGCAACTGCCCGGCGTCCGGCGCCGCCCCGCGCAACCGCGCGCCCAGGGTGACGTTGCCTTCGACCGACAACCAGGGCAGCAGCAGATCGTCCTGCGCCATCAGCGCCACGCGGCCCTCAAGCGGCGCGCCGTCGTCCGCGCCCATCCGACCGTCGAATGTCACCCCTTCCGCCAGCCCGGCGAAAAGCCGCAGAATGGTGGATTTGCCGATGCCTGAAGGCCCCAGAAGGCAGGTCCATTGCCCCGCCGGCACCGCCAGCGACAGGTCGCGAAACAGCGGTGTCCCGGCGATGCTGGCCCGGCCTTCCAGGTACAGCGAAGGCGCTTGCGTCACGGGTCCAGGCCCATGTCCCAGAAGCCGACCTCAAGCCGGGTCGCGGTGGTGAACCGTTGGCACAGCGCGTCCCAGCGCGGCGTCGCCTCCGGTGTCTCGCCCAGCCGCAGCGTCATCGCATCGTCAAGCAGCGCGCCGGCAGTCTGGCAAACCTGTTGATACTCTTCACCGCCATACATGGCGATCCACTCGGCATAGGGTCCATCGCCGCCTTCGGCCAGCAGCCGCGCGCCGATCTCGCCATAGCCCAGAACGCAAGGCACCAACGCCACCAGCAGGTCGAGAAAATCACCCGAATGGCCCGCATCCAGGACATACCGGGTATAGGCGATGTTCTCGGTGCGCTCTGGCGTGGTGAAAAGCTGCGCCTCGTCAATGCCTTCGCGGGCGCAAAGCTGGACGTGCAGGGCGGTTTCATCATTGATCAGCGCGTTGACCGTGGCGGCGCAATGGCGCATTTCGGCGACCGTCGCGGCCTTGGTCACGCCAAGCGCCCAGGCGCGGCTGAAATGCACAAGGAACAGGTAATCCTGCACGAGGTAATGCAGAAAGGCGGGCCGGGGCAGGGTGCCGTCGGCCAAGCCCTGCACAAAGGCGTGTTCGGTATAGGCGGGCCAGGTCTCGCCCGCCGCTGCCCGCAAAAGCGGGAATGTCCTGCCGTAGCTCATTGTGCCCCCAGGTCGATGGCCAGGTCGGACACCGGGCGGGTGGCCTCGATCAGACCGGCTTCGGCCAGGAAGGCATCGAACCGGGCATACCGGCCTTCGTCCAGCGCTTCGGGGCGCAGCGCAAAGCGGGGCAGGGTATCGGCCCAGGCCATTTCGTTCAACTCATCCTGCAACTCGGCAGAGCTGGCCGAGAAGACCTCCCAGCTTTCCTGGGGATGGTTGACGATATATTGCGTGGCCAGTTCCGTGGCATGCAGGAAGCGGCGGATCAGGGCGGGGTCCATCTTGTCGGGGTTGGCGACGTAGACCAGTTCGTCATAGGTCGGCACGCCTTCTTCCTCGATGTAGAAGCACTTGCCCTCGACACCCTCGATCTTCATCTGGTTCAGTTCGAAATTGCGGTAGGCGCCAAGCACGGCGTCCACCTGTCCCGACATCAGAGAAGGCGACAGCGACCAGTTCACGTTGACCAGTTCCACGTCGTCCAGCGTCAGCCCGTGGGTGTTCAGGACGGTGCCCAACAGCGCCTCTTCCACGCCGGCGACGGAAAAGCCGACCTTGCCGCCTTTCAGGTCCGCGACCTGCTGGATGGGGCCGTCGGCCAGCACCAGCAAGCAGTTGAGCGGTGTGGCGACCAAGGTGCCGACGCGGGTCAGGGGCAGGCCTTCGGCCACCTGCAGGTGCAATTGCGGCTGATAGGAAATCGCAAGATCCGCCTGCCCGGCGGCGACCATCTTGGGCGGATCAGAGGGGTCGGCGGGGGCGATGATGTCGACCTCAAGCCCCTGGTCGGCAAAGAACCCCTTTTCCTGGGCCACGATGATCGGGCCGTGATCGGGGTTCACGAACCAGTCCAGCATCAGTGTCATCTGGTCTTGAGCAAGCGCAGGGGGGGCGGCCAGGATCAGGGCCGAAAGCAGCAGTTTGTTCATGTGGGGGTTTCCTTCGGAGATTATTGAATGTCGCCAAGGGCCAGAAGCGCGATTTCGCCCGGCCAATGCGGGCGCAGCCGCTCTGCCGCCTGCCAGGCCCTGAGGCCGGAGCGGCAGGCCAGCACCGCGCGCTGGCCCGGGGCGGGGCGGGGGCCTTGCGGCCCGAATTCGGTGACGCTGTGCCGGCTGGCACCCGGCAGGGCGGGGCCGGGCTCTTTCTCGGCACGCAGGTCGAACAGTTTGTCGGTTGTGGTCAGGTCCGCGGTGGCGATGAAGCGCGCGCCGCCCTCGGGCTCTGGCGTACCGTCGAAGCGGAAGCCGCCAAAGCGCAGCGCGGCCGCGTCATAGGTCACGATCCGGCCCAGTGGCGAGGGGGCGGCGCCGGTCAGCACGGCCATCGCCATCTGCGCCTGCACCGCGCCAACAACGCCCACCGAAGGGCCCAGCACGCCGTCGGCGTCGCAGCTTCCCAGCCGCTCGGGCAGGTCGGGAAAGATGGCGCGCAGCGTGGGGGCCGGGCCGCAGAACCCGCCTGCATATCCCTCCATCCCCACCACCGAGGCCGAGATCAGCGGCAGCCCCATGTCGCGGCAAGTGTCGCTGGCGATGTAGCTGGCGGCGAAGCTGTCGGCGCAGTCCAGCACCAGGTCGACGCCCGCGCAAAGCGCCACCGCATTGGCCGGGTCAAAGCGTTGCGTGAGGGGCTCCAGCTGTGTCTCGGGGTTGAGGTCGGCCATGTGGCGCGCGGCGGCGGTGACTTTCGGCGTGCCGATATCGCTTTCCCGGAACAGGGTCTGGCGGTGCAGGTTGGACAGCGACACGTGATCGGCGTCCACCAGGCGCACCGCACCCAGCCCCGCGCCGACAAGGTATTGCAGAACCGGCGCGGCCAGCCCGCCTGCGCCGATCACCAGCACCTTCGCGGCGCGCAGCGCCTGCTGCCCCGAGGGGCCGAATTCGGGCACGGCGATCTGGCGGGCATAGCGGTTCATCCGCAGGTCTCCAGCCAGTCTTGCACCCGTGCCTCCGGGTCGTCGTTCAGGGTGATGTCGGTCACGGCCGAGACCACGTCGGCCCCGGCGGCAAAGGCACCGGGCGCGCGGTCCACCGACATGCCGCCGATGGCGATCAGGGGAATGTTGCCGATCCGGGCCTTCCAGTCGGTCAGCTTTTCCACGCCCTGCTGGTGCCATTTCATCTTTTTCAGGATGGTCGGATAGACAGGCCCCAAGGCCACGTAATCCGGTTTCAGCGCGAGCGCGCGCAACAGTTCGGCATCGTCATGGGTGGAGATACCCAGTTTCAGCCCCGCAGCGCGGATCGCGTCCAGATCAGCGGTGTCCAGGTCCTCCTGGCCAAGGTGCAGCCAGTCACAACCCAGTTCGATCGCCAGTTGCCAGTGATCGTTGACCACAAGGATCGCACTGTGCTTGCGACAGAGATCGCGGCCCTCGGTGATCTGAGTGCGCAGCGTCTCTTCCGGCATGTCCTTCAGCCGAAGTTGCACCAGTTTCACGCCCAGTGGCAGCACCCGGTGCAGCCAGCGGACGTCATCGAAGATCGGGTAAAAACGCGGCAGGGTCATGCGAGGAAAGCCTTTCCAAGGATCGGGGTGGAGGGGGCCGCCATGTCGCGCGGTGGCATCGGGTCAGCTTGAAACGCCAACGCGCCTGCGGTGACGGCGCCAGCGAAAGCCTCGGCCATCGCAGCCGGATCGCCCGCCTTGGCCACGGCGGTGTTCAGCAGCACCGCGTCAAAGCCCAGCTCCATCGCATGCGCCGCCTGGCTGGGCAGGCCCAGGCCTGCGTCGATCACCAGCGGTACATCCGGGACATGGGCGCGCAGGGACCGCAGCCCATAGATATTGTTCAGCCCCAACCCGGTGCCGATCGGCGCGCCCCAGGGCATCAGCACCTGGCACCCCGCGTCCAGCAGCCGGTCGCAAAGCACAAGGTCCTCGGTGCAATAGGGGAAGACATTGAACCCGTCCTCGGTGAGGATGCGCGCGGCCTCCACCAATCCGAAAGGATCCGGTTGCAGCGTGTCGGCATGGCCGATCACCTCCAGCTTGATCCAGTTGGTATCGAACAGCTCGCGCGCCATCTGCGCCGTGGTCACCGCCTCGCGCACGGAATGGCAGCCAGCGGTGTTGGGCAGAAGCGCCACGCCCAGTTGCTCGATCAGCGACCAGAAGTGCTGGCCCTCGCCGCCGCCCCCGGCCTCGCGGCGCACCGACACCGTGGCGATCCCCGCGCCAGAGCGGCGGAAGGCATCGGCCAGCACGGCAGGCGAGGGGTATTGTGCGGTGCCCAGCATCAGGCGCGAAGTGACCTCGGTTCCGTAAAAGACCGGCATCTCAGCCTCCCTGCCTGGGCGCGACAACCTCGACCCGGTCGCCAGGATTGAGCCGTGTCTCGGCGCGCTGCCTGGCGGGCACAAAGACCTCGTTGACGGCGGTGGCGACCTTTGCGCCGCGCTGTCCGGTCTGCTCCAGCAGGTCGGCCAGCGTCGGGCCCGCGACTTCGCGCGTTTCTCCGTTAAGCGTGATGTTCATGCCATAGCTCCGGTTTTGCGTGGCCTTCCAGCGCCTCGGCGGCCATGCGCGCCATCGCGGGCGCAAGAAGGAAACCGTGGCGGAACAGGCCGTTGACGTAGAGGGTGCCGCCCAGATCGGTGACGCGCGGCAGGTTGTCGGGAAAGGCGGGGCGCGCATCGGTGCCGATTTCGGCCAGCTCTGCCTCGCCAAATGCCGGGTCAAGCGCATAGGCAGCGGAAAGCAGCTCCATCGCCGAACGCACGGTGGCGCGGGTCCGCTCGCCGCTTTCGATCTGGGTCGCGCCCAGCATGAAGACACCATCGCCGCGTGGCACGATATACAGCGGAAAGCGCGGATGCAGCAGGCGGACAGGCCGGGTCAGCGTGATCTCGGGCGCGCGCAGCACCATCATTTCGCCCTTCACGCCGCGCAGCTCGGCCAGGGCGCTGCGGGCGGCCAATCCGGTGCAGTCGACGATCCGCCCCTCGGTGGCGGGCGCAGTGGTAAATTGCACGCCACGCGCCGCCAGCCGGTCGCGCAGGCCAAGCAGCGTGGCGCGCGGGTCAAGATGTGCCTCTTCGGTCATCATCAGCGCCCGGTTGAAACGCCCCGAAAGCTGGGGTTCGGCCTCTGCAATGGCGTCGCGGTCCAGCCAGCGGTGATTGGCGGTACGGCGGGCGAAAAGCTCCAACTCGCCCCTGTCGCGGCCAAGCGCGACCACCAGCGTGCCCCGGCGGATCACCGTCGCGCCCTGCGCCTGCCACCAATCGGCGGCCTCGCGGCCCAGCCGGATCACCGGTTCCTCGGCGGCGAAACCCTCGCAATCGGGGGCCAGCATGCCGCCCGCCCACCAGGAACAGCCCTGCGTGCCGGGGCCGCCGGCGGGGTCCGTCACGGTGACGTCATGCCCGCGCGCCGCCAGTTCCGCCGCAACGCAAAGCCCGGCCACGCCGCTGCCGCGAATGGTGGCCTTCATCCCCAGACCTCGTGGAAGTGATGCACCGGGCCGTGGCCCTTGCCGATCTTCAGCCCGTCCGCCGCGCGGATTGCGCCATGCAGCCAGCCATGCGCCCGCCCGACCGCCAGCGGCAGCGTCATGCCCTGCGCCAGCCCGGCGGCAATGGCCGAGGACAGGGTGCAGCCGGTGCCGTGGGTGTTCGTGGTGGCGATGCGCGGGGCGTCGAAGGCTTCGGCCCCTGATGCGGTGATCAGCCAGTCGGTGCAGGTGTCGCCTGCGCCGTGGCCGCCCTTCATCAACACCGCGCCCGCGCCCATCGCCATCAGGCGACGGCCCTGGACCTGCATCTCGGCGTCATTTGTGGCGGGGGTCGTGTCCAGCAGGCGCGCGGCCTCGGGCAGGTTCGGGGTCAGCACCGTGGCGCGGGGCAGCAGGTGATGCACCAGCGCCGCAACCGCGTCGTCAGGCAAGAGCGCGTCGCCGGATTTCGCCACCATCACCGGGTCAAGCACCACCGGCCCCTCAAACCCCGCCAGCGCGCCCGCCACGCAGTCCACCACCTCCGGCCCGCCCAGCATGCCGATCTTGATCGCGTGGACGTCGATATCCGCCAGTACCGCAGCGATCTGGGCCGCGATCACCTCGCAGGGGATCGGGTGTACGGCGGTCACGGCGGTCGTGTTCTGCGCGGTGACCGCGGTGATGACGCTGGTGCCATAGGTTCCAAGCGCCGAGAACGTCTTGAGATCGGCCTGGATCCCGGCGCCGCCGCCGCTGTCGGATCCGGCAATGGTAAGGACAGTGGGTGTCACGCGCGTCGTCCGTCCGTTGTTGTGGCTGAAACGGACGGGAAGCAGGGGGTATCCGGGACATTGCACGCGGATACGATCACTGTTTCCTACGCCGGTACGAGCCGGTTCAGGTTCAATGGGTTCGCGTCGCCGCATCTCAGCCCCAAGGGGCACCCCAACAGATTGACGCAATGGCTACTTGTGAAATGACCCGAGGTCAACAACCAAAAAATGCGCGGCGCCCCCGGCACGGCAGGTCGGGATGTGGCGCCGCGCGTCTTGCCGTGGCATTGTCGCGCCCGGCACCGTGTGACAGACGGCCAGTGATGAAACCCCGATGCGGCAAGGCCCGTTTGCCACGACCCAGACCTCAGGCTCATGAAAGGCACACCAGACATGTCCCGCCACAGCAACACGACCAGCAAGATAACCATGACGCATTGGGGCGCGGTCGAGGTGTTTGTCGAAGACCAGCGGATTGTCGACGCCAGGCCCCTGAACAACGATCCCGAGCCGACGGCGATTTCCGAGGTTCTGCCTGCGGCGGTTCATCATCAAAGCCGGGTGGCGCGGCCGTCGATCCGGCGGGGCTGGCTGGAGAGCCGGGATCGCACCGGGCGCGGGACGGATGATTTTGTCGAGCTGCCCTGGGACGAGGCGCTGGACATCGCCGCGGAAGAGCTTCGCCGCGTGCGCGACACTCATGGCAATGACAGCATATTCGGCGGCTCCTATGGCTGGGCCTCGGCGGGACGTTTCCACCATGCGCTTAGCCAGGTGCATCGCTTCCTGAACACGATGGGCGGCTACGTATCCTCCTTCGGCAGCTATTCGACCGGCTGCGCGCAGGCGATCATGCCGCATGTGTTTGGCGTGCCTTTCCTGCAATTCACCTATGGCTCGCAGGACAGTTGGGAAACGATCTGCAACCACACCGAGACGCTGGTGATGTTCGGCGGGGTAAACCCCAAGAACTCGCAGGTCAGCATGGGGGGCGTCACGGCGCATGAGACCCTGGGCTGGTTCAAGCGATTTGCCGACAAGGGCATGACCCGCGTCAACATCGGCCCGCAATCCACCGATGCTCCGGCGGGGTGTGAATGGCTGCCGGTTCGTCCGGGGTCCGACACCGCGCTGATGCTGGCGCTGGCCCATGAGATTGAACGCACGGGCCGCACCGATCACGCCTTCCTGGACAGATACACCACCGGCTTCGACCGGTTCCGGCCCTACCTGATGGGGGAAAGCGACGGCCAGCCGAAATCCCCGGACTGGGCCGCGCCCTTGTGTGGCGTTGCCGCAGAGCAGATCCGCGACCTGGCGCAGCGCATGGCGCGCACGCGCACCCTGATCACGGTCGCCTGGTCCTTGCAGCGCGGCGAACATGGCGAACAGCCCTATTGGATGTCTGCCGTCCTGGCGGCCATGTTGGGGCAGATCGGCTTGCCGGGGGGCGGTGTCGGCTATGGCTATGGCGCGATTGGCGGTATCGGCAAGCAGATAAAGCGGCTGGATGGCATGACGCTGCCGCAGGGGACCAACCCGGTCAAGGCCTTCATTCCCGTTGCCCGGATCGCCGACATGCTGCGCAACCCGGGCGGGGCCTATGACTTCAACGGCACGCGGCTGCGCTATCCCGACATCCGGCTGGTCTATTGGGCCGGTGGCAACCCGTTTCATCACCACCAGGACCTCGCCCGGCTGCACGACGCCTGGAAAACGCCCGAGACGATCATCGTGAACGAGCCCTGGTGGACCGCAACCGCCAAACGCGCCGACATCGTGTTTCCCGCGACGACCTCTTTCGAGCGCGAGGATATTGGCCGCTCCAACATGGACGATTACCTGTACAGCATGCCGCCGCTCATCCCGCCTGTCGGAGAGGCACGGGACGATTACGCGATCTTTTCCGGCCTGGCTTCCCGGCTCGGGTTGACGGCTGAATTCACCGAAGGGCGCGACGTGGAAGGCTGGCTGCGTCACCTTTATGCCGAGTTCCAGGGTCATGCTGCGGAACGAAACATTGCGATCCCTGACTTTGATGTTCTGCGGGCCGAAAATTGCGTACAGCTTCCGACCCGGTTGCCGGAACCTCCGAAATCCTTCCTCACCCGGTTTCGGGAGGACCCCGAGGGCCATGCCCTCAAGACACCATCCGGCAGGATCGAGATATTCTCGGAGACCATCGACAGCTTTGAATATGACGATTGCCCCGGTCATCCTGTCTTTCTTCCGCCGACGGAATGGTTGGGTAGCGCTGGCGCCGCCGCGCCCCTGCACCTGGTGTCGCCGCAACCCGGCGACAAGCTGCACAGCCAGCTTGAAAGCGCGCTTGCCGATATCGAGGGCGCCCGCCCCGCGGCACTTGTCCTGCACCCCGAGGATGCGCAGGCGCGCGGTATCGCGACCGGGGATATTGTCGAGGTGTTCAACGCACGAGGGGCGTGCCGGGCACGGGTGACGGTTTCGGATGAAACGATGGCCGGGGTTGTCGCGCTGCCCACCGGGGCCTGGTTTGGTGACCCGGACGAAGCGGTTGATCCCGATGGTAATCCCAATGTCCTGACACTGGACGTCGGAACGTCCCGGCTGGGGCAGGGGTGCAGCGCGCATACCGCCTTGGTCGATGTGCGAAAGACCTAGCTGGCGGTTGACGTCGTCGGGTCGGAAAAGCGCGGTTCCGGCCGTCACGGTTCGACCGCGGATGCCCCCGGCGGCGGAGCCACAGGGCGCCCGTGGCGCAAGGGGGTCGAAAGGCCCACCCGGGGACATCCCGGGCGGGCCGAATTTCCGGTGCTATCGCGCCTGCGCCATGCCGGGTGCCGCCACGCGCGCCTGACGGACTTCGGACCGGATGGCCAGGATCAGCGACAGACCCATTGCCAGGATGATGGCCGAGAACGGCAAGGCCGCGATCATCATGGCGGCCTGGGTGGCCTGCAACCCGCCGATCAGCAACAGCGCGCCCACGGTCAAGGCCAGCGCGCCCCCCCAGAACAGGATATGTGGCCGGGCCTTGGGTCCATCATCGCCGGCGGCGTTGATCGTGTTGATGATCAGCACGGCGGAATCCGCGGTGGTGACCTGGTAGGTGAGCAGAAGCACCACCACGAGGACCGAAAAGACCCAAGCCAGCGACGGCTCCAGCATCACCCCCAGCGTCGCGAAAAGCTGATCGGAGACAGAAGCGCCGGCGATGGCGTTCTGCGCCAGGCCCGACATTTCCAGCTCGATGGCGGTGGCGCCCAGCAGGGCGAACCAGACAAAGCACATGGCCGAAGGCATGAGCATCGCGCCCAGCATGAATTCGCGCAGGGTCCGCCCCCTGGACACCCGCGCCAGGAACAGCCCGACGAAGGGCGCCGAGGCGATCCACCAGGCCCAGTAAAAGATCGACCAGCCGCCCTGCCAGACCGCGAGATCGCCTTCGGTCGTGCCTTCCGCCCCGGCCCAGACGCTGAACGCCATCTGCGGCAGGTTCACCAGGTAGTCGACCGACCCGGTGACAAAGGCCGCCAGTGCCGCCGAGGTCGCGCCGAACAGCAGGAAAAAGGTCAGAAGTGCGATCGACAAACCCATGTTGAGGTTCGACAGCCACTTGATGCCCTTGCCAATCCCCGACAGTGCCGAGAGCGTGGACGCGCCAAGGATGATCGTCACCGCAAGGATGATCGCCGCCGCCGAGGGTTCCGCCGCCCCATCGGAGCCGGTGGTCAGAACCCAGTCGCCCAGCCCGATCCGGTGCATGCCCGCCACGAATTGCGCAACGCCATACCCCAACGTCTGTGCCACGCCCAACGTGGTGGCAACCACCGCAATGATGTCGACGGAATGGCCCAGCTTGCCCGAAAGCCTCTGGCCGAAGATCGCCACCAGCCCGCTGCGGATAGTCAGCGGCAGCCCCCGGCGATAGGCGAACCAGGCCAGCGCCGCGCCGGTCAGCGCATAGGTCGCCCAGGCGGTCAGACCCCAGTGGAAGAAGGTCCATTTATAGGCGCTGCGCAGGGTCTCTTCGCTGCTGCCGGGCACCAGCCCCATGATCGTGTCGGGGTTGGATTGGAAATGGTATAGAGGTTCGCCGGTGGAATAGGTCAGAACACCAATGCCGAGACCCGCGCCGAACATCATCGAGAACCAGGAAAACCGCGAGAACTCGGGCCGGTCGTCGGGTGCGCCCAGCCGCAAGCGCCCCGAGGCGGGGTAAAGCGCCAGCCCGAGGCAGAGCAGGACAAAGACGCCGGTGACATACATGTACCAGTAATTGAAGCTCGACAGGATGAAGCCGTTCACCTGTCCCAGCGCCGAGGCGGCCTGGTCAGGAAAGGCGATGGCCCAGACGATGAGCGCGCCGACGATCAGCTTTGCGGTGATCGTGACGTCCTTGGTATACCCGCGATAAAACCCGTTGTCCGCGGTGCGGATGTTGAGTTCCTGTTGCGGTGGCTTGTGTGGCATGCTGTCCTCCCTCGCTGCCAGAGCGGTGCAGGCGGGGGGCTTGCCCCGCCGCACCAAAGTCGTTTCGATCGAGTCGTTTCGGTGAATGTCGGATTTGGTGGCCAGCCCCGCTTGTCGGCTGCGCCGCATCAAGGGTCCGGGCGGCGCGCGCCGTGGATCAGGTCTGTGCCTTCGGGGTCCGGACCATATCGCCCTCCCACGCGATATGCGTCTGTCCCTGCGATGTGATCCCGCCGTGCCGGAAATCACTGGATCACGTGGATCGGCAGGTTCCTCTTGTCATGACGCCGGACCCCTCGATGTCGGTGCGGGCCGCGCAGGCATCAGAAATCAATCAGCCGCGCACGGCCCCGGTCGGCCAGCCGCCGGTTCAGCAGCGCGGCCTCGGGCGCCCCGGCCTCCAGCGCGAAGACAAAGGCGTGGGTCAGGTAGAAACAGGCCGCATCGATGTCGCCCCTGGCCTCGGCCCAATCGCCGGCCCTGGTGTAAAGCGCGACAAGCGCCGCCGCGTCGTGGCGCTCATGCGCGGCCAGCAGGGCGGCATCAAGCTGGTCTCGGCTGACCGGAACACAGGTCTGCAACTGCCCCATGACGCTACCCTTTCAGCGAAATCGCGATGTTCTTGGTGCGGACGTAATTATACAGCGCCTCGACGCCTTTCTCGCGCCCGAAGCCTGACTTTCCGACCCCGCCAAACGGCGTGGCGATGCCACCCGCGAACCATTCGTTGACAAAGACCTGCCCCGCCCGCAGCCGGTGAGCCACGCGATGCGCCCGCGCAAGGTCACGGGTGAAGACCCCGGCGACAAGGCCGAAGTCGGTGCCGTTGGCGATGCGGATGGCCTCTTCCTCGGTGTCGAAGGGGGTAACGCAAATCACCGGGCCGAAGATCTCCTGCTGAGCCACGCGCGCCCCGGGCGTCACATCGGCGATCACCGTGGGCGCCATGAAATATCCCGGGCGGTCCAGCCGCGCACCCCCGGCGGCGATTGTCGCGCCATCCTGCCGCGCGGTCGACACCACCGCCTCGATCCGTGAAAGCTGATCAGCAGAGATCACCGGCGTGTGCTCGGCCTCGTCCAGCCCATGCCCGGCCGTCAATCCCTGCGCCAGCGCCGCCACCGCCTCGACCGTGCGGTCATGGACCGGGCGATGCACCAACAGGCGCGACATGGCGGAACAGACCTGGCCCGCGTTGAAGAAGATGCCGTTGCGCACGCTCGCCAGCACGGTCTCGGCATCCGCGTCGTCAAACACCAACGCCGCAGATTTGCCGCCCAGCTCGACCAGGGCGGGGGTCACCGTTTCGGCCGCGGCATGCAGGATCGCCCGACCGGTCGGCACCGACCCGGTAAAGACGATCTGATCCACCTCTGGTGCGGACACCAGCCGCGCTCCGGCTTCGCGGCCCAACCCGTTCAGGATCGAAACCGCGCCCTCGGGCACCCCGGCGCGTTCCAGCGCCCGGGCCAGCACGGTCATGCCCAGCGGATCCAGCTCGGGCGATTTCACGATCACCGCGTTGCCCGCCGCCAGCGCCGGGGCCAGCGACCGCGCAGCCAGCGACACCGGGAAATTCCACGGCACCACCTGCGCCGAAACACCCATCGGTTCAAGGACGGTATAATCGACGTAGTCGGGGCCGAGTGGGATATGCTTGCCCTCGATCTTGTCGGCCAGCCCGCCGTAATAGTCGAAATAGGCCGCGGCCTCTGCGAATTCGTCCTGCGCATCCGACAACCGCTTGCCGCTTTCGCGGGTCAGGATCGGCGCGCCCTCATCTGCCAGCGCGCGGATTTCCCGCGCGACGGCACGCATCAGGTTGGCCCGCGCCTGCGGCGTCATGCGCGCCATGTCACCACGGTCAGCGCTGGCGCGCGCGGCGTCCAACGCCTGGGCCATCGTGGTTTCGCCGGCCAGAGGCGCCTCTGCAAAGACCTCGCCGGTGGCGGGATCCTCAACCGGCAGAACCGCGTCGCCGTCGACCCATCGGCCCGCCAGGAAGTTCTGATAGGTCATGCCTCGCGCCCCGCGATGATCTGACCGGCCACCCATTTGTGGAAATTGTGCGTCGGCCCGTCCATCGCCGGAGAGAACCGCCCGCCGTCAAAGGCGATCCCGTGCCGCCCGCGCTGCATGCCTTCGACGACAAAGACGTCTTCCTCGAACACGGTTTTCCACAGCCGCGCATTGGAGGCCCGCAGCCCGTCGTGATGCGGGGTCTCTTTCTCGGGCGTGGCGTAATAGAGTTCGACGTGTTCAATGGTGTGCTCGATGGCCACCGGTTGCAGCACGATGGCAAAGGCGTGGTCACGTTGCACCCCGAACAACACGTTGGGATAGACCGCCACGTATTCCGCGCCCTCGTCCCACTGCGCGGACAGGCCCGCGAAATCGGTCAGCGCCACGCCGTCTTCGTCTTTCAACTGGCGATAGACCCGCGTGCCCTGCCCGGAATAGCCGGGGTGGTCGTCGATGTTGTAATGATCCTCCAGCCGCGAATAGCTGTTCAGGCCGGGGTGAATCCACGGCAGGTGATAGCTTTCGCAATAGTTCTCGACCGCAAACTTCCAGTTGGATTTGACATCCAGCTTGAACGAGGAGTTCTCGCCGCCGTGATGCAGGGGCTGTTCGAACTCGGCCCAGCGCGCAACAAGGTCGGCATTGACCTCTTCGAAGGGTGCGGCCTTGCCGTCGATATTGACGAAGATCACGTCGCGCCAGACATGGCTGCGGAAGCGCACGAGGCCCAGCTTGGACATGTCGATGTCATCATGGCTGTTCTGGCCGGGGCCACCGACATGCGGCGTGGTGCGCAGCGCGCCATCCAACCCGTAGCACCAGGAATGATAGGGGCAGCGGATCGCGCCGCGGATGCGGGTCGGCTCTGCGACGAGGATCATGCCGCGATGACGGCAGGTGTTCTGAAAGACGCCGATCTCGCCGGTGCGGTCGCGCACGATGAGCAGGGGAATGCCCATGAAGTCGATCGGGCGGGCATCGCCGGCCTGCGGAATGTCCTTGCCAAAGCCGATACCGGCCCAGCTGGCGAAGAGCACCGATTGCTTTTCTTCAGCAAAAACATCGGGGTCGATGTAGTGGGCGTTGGGAAGGCCCTGGGCCTGGCTGATGTTCGCCAGGACGGGCGACAGCTTGGTCATCTGGTTCATCGCGAACCCTCCTCCGTATGATCCGTGCTGCACAATCAGCGGAGGAGAGGATTCCGGCAACGTCGGAAAATCTAATCTACGGTTGAATACATCTCATGTATCTGTGCCACCAGCCAATCCCTGAGAAGGCGGGCATCCGGGGCAAGTTCCGCATCGGGGCGGGTGACGAGGTAAAATCGGCGCGGCGCCGGGACCACGTGCTCTCCGACAGCGACAAGTTCCCCGCGCAGCATCATCGGTTCGATCAACTGACGCCAGCCCAGCGCGATCCCTTGCCCGTCCTTGGCGGCGTAAAGCGCGATCATGTAGTTGTTGACCCGCAATCCGAGCTGTGTCGGCGGATCGTGGCGCAACGCGGTGAACCAGTCTTTCCAACGGGTCCATGTCTGGTCGGCGGACTCGAGATAGATCAGCCGTTGACGCGCCAGGGTCGCCAGCGTCGTGTCCGGCAGGCGCGCGACGAAGTCGGGGCTGGCCACCGGGACCAACTCGTCGCGGAACAGCGCATGATGGTCCAACCCGGCATGGGCATCGCGGCCATAGCGGATGAACATGTCAACCTCTGTGGCGGCGGGACCGAAGCCGGCATCGGTCACCTGCTGGTCGACGGTAATATCGGGGTGCGCGTGCCAGAAACCGGCCAGAAGTTGCGCGGTGCAGAGACTGGCCACCGCCGAAGTCGCGCCGATGGTCACCCGGCTGACACGGCTGCGGCGCTCAATGTCGCGCAGGTTCTGCGAAATGCGGACAAAGCTCTCCGCCAGCGTGGCGAAAAGCCTGTGGCCGTCCTCGGTAAGCTCCACTCCGCGATGGCGGCGGTGGAACAGAGGTGCGCCCAACTCGCCTTCCAAAGCCTTGATCTGGTGGCTGACCGCGCCCGGCGTCACGTTCAGCTCGGTCGCAGCATTCTTGAAGCTCAGGTTGCGGGCCGCGGCCTCAAAGGCGGCAAGCGATGTGAGCGGTGGCAACCCGTAAAACCGGCGAGACATGGCATTCCCTTCCTTGTTCAAACGGTACGGGTGAAATGAATTCACATCAAGATGAGATTTTGCCGCCTTGTCCGACGCCGGGGATTCGGTGCATTGCCAAGACAAGCCACCCGGTCCGCAATCCGCCCGCCCCCTTGGGGGCACCGGCGCCAAAGCCCGCCTGCGTCACGACCCCAGGACATGCCGAAAGGAGACCCGAGACATGCCGATCACTGCCCGCCTCATCGCCAAGACCGACCTCTCGCCCGACATCGCCGACTTCCGTTTCGCCGCGATCCAGGGCCGATTCACCGGGCTGGAACCCGGCGCGCATGTCGACGTGATCCTGCCCGACGGGGTGATCCGCCAGTATTCGCTGTGGGATTGGGACCCGCAGGGCAACTGGATCTCGGTTGCCGTCAAATGCGAGACGCAGGGGCGCGGCGGATCGCAGGCCATGCACGCGCTGCGCGAGGGTGTCGAGATCGGCATTGGCGGGCCGCGCAACCACTTTGCCCTGCAATCGCAGGACAACCACATCACCCTGATCGGCGGCGGCATCGGCGCCACCCCCATCGTCGCGATGGCGCGGCATCTGGCGTCACAGGGGGCGGACCTGCGCGTGGTCTACCTGACCCGGTCGCACACCGATGCGGCGATGCACGCCGCCTTCCAGGCCTTGGGACTGGGCGAGGCCTATCACCTGCATTGCGATGACACCGACGGGCGTTTCGATCTGACCACACTGATGAAATCCATGCCGGTCGACGGCGACATCTATTGCTGCGGTCCCGAGCCGATGCTGAATGCGGTGCTGGAGGCCGGGGTTCACCTGCGGGGCGGCTCGATCCATTTTGAACGCTTCGCCGCCGCCGAAACGCTGGAGGACACGCCCAACGAGAGCTTTGAAATCCAGATCGCCTCGACCGGTCAGCGCCTGGCGGTGGCGTCCGAGGATACCATCCTCGACGTGCTGCGCGGCGCCGGTTTCCCGGTGGAGTTCGGCTGTTCCGAGGGTCTTTGCGGGGCCTGCATGGTTGACGTCCTGGACGGCGAGATCGACCACCGCGACGGGGTTCTTTCGCCCGAGGAACAGGATGCCAACGGTTTTATGTGCATCTGCGTCTCACGCGCGAAATCGCCGGTGCTGACGCTGGACCTGTGAGCTGAAAGCCTCGCAGGCAACCACCTGCGCGGCGCATGACCTCGCAAGAATGCAGGGCAACATTCTGTTTTATTTTGTGAATTCGTAAAATCTTGCAGCCCCGGGCAGGGGCGCGCGCACGATCGGGTGATGTGTCAACTTGCAACCTTCACAGGCGATGTCGGGTCAGGCAAACAAATGCGTCCGGCCGGGCCTGTCGAGGTAGAAAAATCCGCACTGACACAGGTTTTTTTCGTCGCCTCGCGACGGAAGTTCTGCGCCGCGGCGTATCATTTTCTAATGACCGCAACGGAAAGACCCCGATTATGAAACGAACCGCAGAGTTCCTGCTGGCAATGGCGGCAATTGCAGCCGTCACCTATTGGCTGTTCGGTGACCGCCTGATGCCTTTTCTGACCGGCGAGGAACCCGTGGCCGAGGCGCCGGCGGGTGGGCCGGGCGCCGGCAGGCCGGGTCGTGGCAACCGCCCGGCCACTGTGACGCTGGGTACGGTGGAGCTGGCGCCCTATGCGGTGGTCTATGAAGCTGTTGGCACGATCGAGGCCGAGGCGCGGGTTGCCGTGGTCTCCGAGATCGGCGGTCGGGTGGAAGAGGTGCTGGTCGCGCCGGGCGAAACGGTCGAGGCCGGGGCACCGTTGCTGCGGCTGGACCAACGCGGCCAGGAGCTGGACCTTGCAACCGCCGAAGCTCAACTGGCCGAAGCCCGGAGCGCATTGGAACGGGTGGAGCGATTGAACGCCTCGGGGTCCTCTGCCGTGTCGTCGGTGCAGGTGCAGGAGGCGCAGACCGCCGCCAACCTGGCACAAGTCGCGGTGGACCGGGCCGAGTTCGAGCTGGACCGGCGGATCATCCGTGCGCCGATCGGCGGTGTTGTCGGCCTGACCGAGGCGAGCCTGGGCGATTACCTGGTCACCGGGTCCGAGATCACCACCGTCAGCGCGCCGGATCCGCTCAAGGTGGGCTTTGCCCTGCCCGAAAGCGCGGTGTCGGTGCTTGAGCCGGGGCTTGAGGTTTCGGTGCTGCTGCCGTCGCGCATTGGCCAGGTCCTTGTCGCGAAGATCACCGCCATCGACACCGAAATCGACCCGGTGACACGGCTGATCGGCGTCGAGGCGCGGCTGATCGGTGATCTGTCCGGGCTGCGCCACGGCATGATCGCCAACGTGATCCTGGAGCAGGAGCAGGCGCCGCTGCCGATGATCCCCGCGCTGTCGATTGCCTGGACCCGCACGGGGGCCTCGGTCTTCGTGTCCGAGGCCGGTACGGCGCGCAGCGTGCCGGTCACGATCCGCCACCGGCTGGATGACCAGGTCTGGGTCAACGCGGATCTGGATGCCGGCGACCTGATTGTCGTCGAAGGCGTGCAGAAAGTGCGCGAGGGCGGCACCGTCCAGACCCTGCAGTTGGCACAGGCCGGCGCGACCGGCCGGCAGGGGCGTCCGGCTGGGGCAGGGCGTCCGGCGGCGCAGCGGGGCAACGGCAATGACTAGGCCCGCGCAATCCGCAGGGTTCTCAAGCCTGTTCGTGAAGCGGCCGGTGCTGGCCGTCGTGCTGAACCTGCTGATCATCATCGCCGGGGCCACCGCCTATCTTGGCGTGGACATCCGCGAAATGCCCAACGTCGACCAACCGGTGCTGTCGGTGCGGACGACCTATGACAACGCGGCGCCGGAGACCGTGGATACCGAGGTCACGGCGGTTCTGGAGGACTCGCTGAGCGCATTGGAAGGTGTTCAGGCGATCTCGTCCTCGTCGAGTTTCGGCGTCTCGCGCATCACGCTGGAGCTGTCGTCATCCGTCGACATCAACACCGCCGCCAACGAGGCGCGCGAGATTGTCTCGGGGCTGTCGCGGCAATTGCCCGAAGACCTGGACCCTGAGGTCAGCAAGAACGACGCCGATGCCGATCCGATCATCCGCCTTGCGCTGTATGGCAATACCAGCCTGGAAGAGCTGTCGCGACTGGCCGAGGACAGGATCGTTCCGGGGCTGGAAGGGATCGACGGCATCGCCACGCTGGAAGTCGCCGGGACGCAGACCAACGAATATATCGTGCGGCTGAACATGGCGGCGCTCACCGGGCGCGGGTTGACCATCAATGATGTCTCGGATGCGCTGGTGTCGCTGGAAAACAGCGCCGCGCTTGGCACGCTGGAAAGCGACGATCAGCAGCTGACCCTGAAACTGTCCAGCGATGACGTGCTGCTCGAGGACGTCGCCGGCATGCGCATCGACCAATACACCCGCCTGAGCGACGTGGCGCTGGTGCAGCTGACCGCCAAGGACCGCACGGTCTTTGCCCGTGTCAACGACGAGACGGCAGTGGCGGTGAACGTCATTCGCCAATCGGTCGCCAACACCCTGTCGATCAGCCAGGACGTGCGCGCCGCCGTCGAACAGTTGCAGCGCGATCTGCCCGAAGGCGTGAGTCTGGTGGTCACCGCCGATGACGGCGTCTATGTCGAACGCGCGCTGGAGGAGGTAATGAGCTCGATCCTGCTGGCCGTGGTCATCGTGGTGCTGGTGCTCTATGCTTTCCTGCGGTCCTGGCGGGCGACGCTGATCCCGGCGCTGACCATTCCGGTGGCCCTGATCGGCACGCTGGCGGCGATCTGGCTGTCGGGCTTTTCGGTCAATACGATCACGCTTTTGGCGCTGGTGCTGGCGACCGGCATGGTGGTCGACGATGCCATCGTGGTGGTCGAGAATGTGGTGCGCAAGCGGCAGGAAGGCCTGGGCCGGTTCGCCGCCGCGGCGGAAGGCGCCAACGAGGTGTTCTTTGCCGTGATCTCGACCACGGCGACCCTGGCGGCGGTCTTCATACCGATCTCCTTCCTGCCGGGCCAGGCGGGCGGTATCTTCATGGAATTCGGCTTCGTGCTGGCGCTTTGCGTGGTGATTTCGTCTTTCGTGGCGCTGACCCTGGTGCCGATGCTGGCGGCAACGCTGGACCCGGGTCGCACCGGCGATACACCAACGGACACAGGCCCTGGCCCGGCGGCGCGCGCGCTGCTCTGGCTGGTGGACCGGGCGCTGGCCTTGCCGATGCTTGTCATGGCGCTGGCGATCTGTTTCGGGATGTGCTCGGTCTGGCTTTATGGCTCGCTGGGCAGCACGCTGACCCCTACCGAAGACAGGGGCGCTTTCTTCATCGTGGCGCGCGCACCTTCCGGCGTGTCGTCGAATTTCACCGACGGGCAGGTCCAGAAGATCGAGGCCCTGATCGCGCCCTATGTGGAAACCGGCGAAGTCGAGGCCGTGCAATCCATCGTCGGTATCGGCGGCGGCACCTCGGCGTTCGTCATTGCCCGGCTGGCCGACTGGGCCGACCGCGACCGGTCGCAGCAGGATCTGATGGCCGAGCTGAACCGCAAGTTCAGCAGTGTCACCGGCCTGATGGTCTTTGCCCGTTCGCCCAACAGCCTGGGCATTCGCGGCGCGGGTTCGGGGCTGACGGCGGCGGTGACGGGGACCGATCCGGATCTGCTTGTCACCGAGGCGGAAAAGCTGGTGGCGGCCATGCAGGGCCAGGCGGATACCTTCAACAGCGCGCAGCTCAGCGCGGAATCCTACGCGCCCGAGATCGAAGTCACCATCGACGCCGACCTGGCCCGGGAATACGGGCTGACCACCTCCGACATCGACACCGCGATCAGCGCGATGACCACCGGGATCGAGGCAGCAGAGGTCTTCCTGGACGGCGAAGAGGTCGTGGTGCAGGTGGAACCCGGCGGGCGGCCGATCAACGACCCCACCGATCTCAACCGTATCTCGGTGCGTACCGCGCAGGGCAGCTTTGTGCCATTGTCCAGCGTCGCGGAGTTCAAGCAGGTGGCGGGCCTGTCACGGGTCAGCCGCGAGGGCGGCAACCGCGCCGTGGCCCTTCAGGCCGCGCTGCCACAGGGCGTTGACATGGGCGAGGCGGCAGAGGCGCTGGAAGAGCTGGCCCGCGAGGTGCTGGACGACCGCGTGAGCATCGTCTTCACCGGCGAGGCAGCCAGCCTGGAGAGCGCGGAAAACGGAACTTACATGGTCTTTGCCATCGCCTTTCTCGTGGTGTTGCTGGTGCTGTCGGCGCAGTTCGAAAGCCTGGTTTCGGCGCTGGTGATCATGCTGGCGGTGCCCTTCGGGCTTGGCGCGGCGGTGGTGGCGATCGCGGTGACCGGGGGCAACCTGAACTACTACAGCCAGATCGGTCTTGTGCTGTTGATCGGCATCATGGCCAAGAACGGTATCCTGATCGTCGAGTTCGCCAACCAACTGCGCGAGGCCGGCGCCTCGGTCGATGAGGCGATCCGCAGCGCCATGCGGCTGCGGCTGCGGCCGGTGATGATGACGATGGTGTCCACCGTGCTGGGTGGCGTGCCGCTGATCACCGCCAGCGGCGCCGGGGCGGAGGCGCGGATCGCCGTCGGCTGGGTCATCGTTGGCGGGCTTGGCTTTGCCACGGTGTTTACCCTGTTCCTGACACCTGTCCTTTACCGTGTGCTGGCGCCGCTGGCCCCGGTGCCGGGCGCGCCCGAGCGCCGGCTGACGAAAGAACTGGCCGAGGCGTAAGCCCCGGCCAGTTGCGGGCCTGGCGCATCAGCCCGTCAGGCCAAGCTCTTGGGTATCGCGCGGCCCCGGCAATGTCGGGGCCAAACCCCGGCCCTGGCGTCTTGATTTCGTTTTCCTCCCGGAGCAGGGAGAAGAGGGGCGTTTTGTCAGGCGCTTTCCTGTCCTGATGTTGTCCAGTTACGCCATAGCGTAAAAAGTGGTAATTTACGTTGCGGCGTAATTTCCAATGATTTACGCTGTACCGTAAAAGGAGCCATGACATGGACCTTACCGCACGTACCGCCGATCAGATCGGCACAGCACTGCGTCGGGCGCGCAAGGCGCGTGGCTGGACCCAGGGTGACATCAGCGCGCGGACGAATTTGCGCGTCGCGACCATTTCCTCGCTCGAGAACGGCGATGCTGGCACCAAGCTGGCGACGGTGCTTGCGGTGATGGCGGCACTCGGGCTTGAATTTCGGCTGGTGGCGCGCGGCGGCGGGCTTGAGATCGAGGACATCTTCTGATGGCACCCGCCATATCAAACCGGCGCGCGCGCGGCGGCACGATGCATGTGCTTCTGAACGGGCGGCGGGTCGGGGCCTTGCGGCTTGCCGCGTCGGGCGCGATCGGCTTTGCCTATGATCCCGACTGGCTGGCGTGGGACCATGCCATGCCCATCTCGCTGTCCCTGCCCCTGCGCGAGGAGACGCACCAGGGCGGGCCTGTCATCGCCTACCTGGAAAACCTGCTGCCCGACAATCAGGCCATTCGCGAACGGGTGGCCGCCAGGGTGCGGGCGGGGGGATCGGACGCCTGGCATATGCTGGAAAAGATCGGACGCGATTGCGTGGGGGCGTTGCAATTCGTCTCGGATGAGGTGCCCGAGGCGGGCGGTCTTGTCGGCGACCCGGTTTCGGACGCGCAGATTGCCGGGATGCTGCGCAATCTTGCCAGCGGCACCTCCACCCCGGTCAGGTCTGCCAGCCGGATTGTAGTCTGCAGACCATAAGGCACGTCCTCGGTGACATAACGGCTGTCGAGCGTCTTGGGTCCGTTCACGCCTTTGCGCGTCACCACGATCTGGCGCATCATCTCGGCCAGGGGGCCGATCTCGACCTTGCCGGGCACGGCATAGGCCTGGTGGATGGAGCGCGCCTTGACGCCGAAGGCTTCGGCCACGGCCAGCCGTTCACGATCAAGGTCTTCCAGGAACCGGGCGACTGCGGGGGTGATATGCGCCTGCTGCGCCCTGTCTTCGGCCAGTTCCATCCGTGTCAGGTTGAACATGGCGATGCCGTAATGCACCGCCGGGTTGAGATTGCCCAGGTCGACGCCGATCATGTCGGACGCCAGTGCGAAGCGGTCGACCGATGCGGCATGCCATGCCAACTGTATTTCATAGAGTCAGATTAGTAACATAATCAGCCTTCTCTGCCTTTGGCTGCGGCCATGCGAGCCAGGGCCCTTGTGCCGACACGGTGTCCCGCCTGTTCGACCTCGCCAATGATGCCGTACGGGAAGACGATATGCGGACACCCCAAGATTAAAATGATTGACAGGGGCTGTGTTATCGATAACCTTTGTTATCGATAACACAGCATATTGCTGCTGATTTGAAAACTGCACCGGGGGCGTAAGTGACAGAAACCATTCGCGAAAAGATCAATGCTGGGCAACCGTTGGTCACGGTCCTGATGCGCTTTCCTGAACCGTCAATTGCCGAGTTGATCGCGGCTGTCGGTGTGGATCTCATCACGATTGACAATGAGCACATGGCCTTCAACGATGAGAGCATTGTCAACATTCTGCGCGCGGCGGCCCTGCACGGGGCCGCGTGCATGGTGCGCCCTGCCGATCACAATCCAAAGGTCATCTGCCGTCTTCTGGACATGGGGGTGGCAGGTATTTTGGCCGCGCATGTGGACACCGGCGATCAGGCGCGCGCGCTTGTCGATGCGGTCAAGTTTCCGCCGCTTGGCAAGAGGGGCATGATGCCCATCAGTCGGGCCGCCGGATTTGGCCTGCATGAAAGCGCGGCCGACTACGCTGCGCGCAGCAACCGCGACACCGTCATCGTCGCGATGTGCGAATCCCGCACCGGCGTCGAGAATATCGACGATATCCTGGCAGTCGACGGCATTGACGGGATTGCGGTTGGTCCGTCCGACATCGCGAATTCATACGAAATGCCGGGCCAGGTTCAGCACCCGATGATCGTGAAGATCATCGACGACATCAGGGACAAGGCCTTCGCCGCAGACAAGCTTGTGTCAGCGCTGGTAAAGTCCCCTGAAGAGGCGCTCGAAGCCGTCAGGAACGGGTTCCGGTATATCAATGCCGGGTCGGACCTGAGTTTCATAGTCGATGGCGCAAAGAAGTATTCCGAACTGGACTTCTCGGATGCGCTCAAGTGACGGCCAACAGAAATCTTGATTCAAGCAAAAGGGTAATAGCATGAAGTTAGCGAACCTTGGCATCGTTTCGGCAGTTGTTGCCGCCGGGATGTTTGCAGAGCCCGGTGCGGCATCGGCTCAGGAGTTCCCGACGAAGCCGATCCAGTTGATTGTTCCGACCCGACCCGGAGGTGACATAGATCTGAACGCGCGTATCCTCTCAAAACATTTGGCGAACCAGCTGTCGGAAGCGGTTGTCGTGGTCAATGTTGCAGGTGGGGGTGGCAACATCGGCTCTCACAAGCTGCTGGATTCAGAGGCAGACGGTCACACGCTGCTGATGTTGAACACTGTCTTGTTCACCAGCCCCCTCGTCGGGGCTATGGATGTGGACATCGATGATTTCGACGTCGTCACGATCGGAACCTATTCCGACACCAACATGTGGGTGACCAGAACAGAGTCTCCGTTCAACACAGTCGAAGAACTGACCGCAGCGGTCTTGGCCGCTCCCAACACCATCACCTATGCAGCGACCGTTGGCGCGCCGTCGCACGTCCAGGCGATTGCCTACGAGGATGCGATCGGGGGCGACCTCAAAAAGATCGACACGGGATCGGGCAGTGACAAGATCGTGGCGACATTGACCGGCCAGGTCGACCTGCTTACGACGAATTACCCGCTGATCCGCGATTTCCTTGCCAAGGGTGACATGAAGGTTCTGGGGATGCTGAGCAAGGAGCGCAGCAGCCTGCTGCCTGACCTTCCGACGTTCAAGGAAGGCGGGGCGGAATTTGGTCCTGACTTCAACATGTTCTATGTGTTGCTGGCGCCAAAGGGGACACCGGAATCCGTGAAAGCCGACATAAGCGATGCGGTGAAGGCGGTGGTGGAACACCCTGCGGCGGCCAAGGACTTCGAGGACGCATACTTTACAGTGGGTCATCTGGATGGGCCGGCGGCGCTGGAATACCTGAAGGCGATCGAGCCTGGTTTTACCGCGATCAAGGATCTGGTCACTTCGGACAAGTTCTGATCGGCCCCGCCGTGAAAAAACAATTGACGACCGGCCTGCTTTGGGCGGTCGTCCGAAAATCAGGAGCGTGGGATGAAAGACATATTGTCGGCATCGGGGCTGATGATCTTGGCGGCCTATGTCTATGTGGCGTCGAACGAGATTGTTTCGAAGACAAACATGGATATCGGTCCCGATTTCATGCCGAAAGTCGCGGCGATCCTGATCTTTTGCCTCAGCGCGATCATGCTCGTCGGGGCAATCCGAACGCAAAAAACAGCACGCCAGGATGAAAGCTCCGCCGCCCCCGCAGTAGAAGACGGCCGGTCGAAACTGGCACGTTTTCTGGATAATTATTCGGACTGGCTGAGTATCGTCATTATCATCCTGTACGGGCTGGCGTTTTCTTCACTCGGGTTCGTGCTGTCGACATCGCTCTACATCTTCGTTCAGGGGCTTCTCTTGTCGCGAAGCGGACAACGGCGATTGGTCGCCATCGCCGTGACGGCTGTTGCGGTCCCGTTGATAAGCAATTTCGTTTTCGTGCACCTGATGCACGTGTTTCTTCCCGCCGGAATACTGGAATGATCGCTATGGATCTTATCGTGGCCGGATTCTCGGCAGTCTTGTCGCTGCAGGCCGTGGCGCTGATGTTTGTCGGGGTCATCGTCGGCATCATCTTTGGTTCAATCCCCGGGTTGTCAGCCGTCACGGCAATTGCCCTGGCGCTGCCATTGACCTTCGCGATGGATCCAACCGTCGCGATCGCCCTGATGATGAGCATCTATGTTGGTGGCTCTTCGGGCGGTTTCATCGCCGCAATATTGCTGAATATTCCCGGTACACCTGCCTCCGTCGCAACCACCTTCGATGGGCATCCGATGGCGCAGAAAGGCCAGGCTGGCAAGGCTTTGGGCACTGCGGTCGTCTGTTCGTTCCTTGGTGGATTGGTCAGCATGGTGGCGCTGCTGACCCTGGCCCCGCCACTTGCATCCATTTCGATGAGGTTCGGGGCCGCGGAGTATTTTGCGACAACCTTCTTTGCATTGGTTCTGCTTGGCGGCCTGACCGGAGGCTCCCTTGTGAAAGGTCTGATCTCCGGCCTTCTGGGTTTGTTGCTGGCAACGATCGGCTCTGCTCCGATCGACTACACCGATCGCTTTACCTTTGGTTTCGTCGGCCTGTCAGGCGGGCTTTCGGCGCCGGTTGTCCTGATCGGCATATTCGCCATATCAGAGGTCGTAAAGGCGGCAAGGCGCAAGGCATTGCCCGCGGCCAAGGCACGAAGCATGCAAATTCGTGGATTTGGTGTCGAATTGCGTGAAATCGCCGGCCAGTCGATTAATATTCTCAGGTCAGCCATCATCGGAGTGTTCGTCGGGGTTCTTCCCGGGATCGGGGGGTCAGCCGCGAGCCTTCTGTCGTATTCCGCTGCGCGCGGTGCCTCAAAGAAACCGGAAGAATTCGGCAAAGGTTCGACTGAGGGGCTGGTGGCTTCCGAGTCCGCCAACAATGCCGTGATGGGCGGAGCGATGATCCCGCTTCTGACGCTGGGCATTCCGGGGGATGTGGTCACGGCATTGTTGCTGGGCGCGCTGATGTTGTACGGGCTTTCGCCGGGGCCACTTCTCATGCTGACGGATGCCGATCTCTTGTACGCGATATTCGCGGCAATGCTGATCTCGAATTGCATCATGTTGGTCGTTCAATTCGCCGGAATTAGACTCTTTGTAAAAGCGCTTTCAGTCGACCGGGTGATTTTGCTGCCGGTGATTATCTCGATGTGTGCAGTTGGCGTCTATTCCTTCAACAACACCTCGTTCGATGTCGTGCTCTTCTCGCTTTTCGGGTTGTTCGGGTATGTCTGTTTCAAGCTGGAATTCCCGTTCCCGCCGTTGGTTGTCGGCTTTATCCTTGGACCGATCCTCGAAGTGAACCTCCGACGCGGGCTTATGTTGAATGACGGGAACTTTCTTGCCTTCTTCTCCAGCCCGATTGCCGCAACGTTTTTTGTCGCCTCAATCGGCTTCATCTTGTTTACAGTCTGGAAAAGACGCATGGAGCCAGTCAAGGCCTGACAGGTCGCTGCTATCAAGGGGCGGTGGAGCCGGTTGGCGCTGCTGCGCTCCGGGGTTTGTCAGGGCAGCGTTTTCTGTACGTTCCGCGATCCGGTTTGCGTAGTTTTGTCCGCGAACCTATTGTGCCGAGTACCAGGGATATCGAGGGTGACAACGATGGCGCGATTGGCGACTATGAGGGACGTTGCGAAGGCGGCTGGTGTTTCCACGATGACCGTCAGTCGTGCATTTCGATCCGATACGTCGATCAGCAAGGAAGCGCGAAAAAAGATCCTCCGGGAAGCAGATCGTCTTGGCTATGTTTTTGATAGTACTGCATCAAACTTTCGGCGCCAGAAAACAGGATTTGTCGGCGTATTGATTCCGTCTCTGAACAATGCGAGTTTCGCCGATACCGTGGGTGGTTTGACAGATGAATTGTCCAAGTCCGGCACTCAGGTGCTGTTGGCCTATACGAACTATGATGTCGATCAGGAGGAGCTTCTGATATCTCAGCTGTTGCAACGGCGACCTGATGCCATGGTATTGACCGGCGGGCAACATACGGAAAAATCCAGAAACGTATTATTGAAAACGGGAATCCCGGTTATTGAAACATGGGACCTGCCAAGTGAACCAATCGGACATACTGTCGGGTTCTCGAACGAAGCGGCCATGCACCGGTTGGTCGATCATATGGTCGCAAAGGGGTATCGCAGAATTGCCTATGTCGGTGGTGATCCCAAAACAGGACCTGGAAGCGCCGATCCGCTGAGACGCCGGGGTTTCGTAAATGCAATGCAGCAGAACGATCTGGATCCTTCGCGATTGATTGGATGGGGCAGATCGCCACTTTCGATGCGCGACGGGGCTGACGCCTTGGCGCATCTATTGGAAAAACTGCCCGATACCGAAGCCGTTATTTGCGTGTCGGACCTGTCGGCTTTCGGTGCATTGACCGAATGCAATCGGCTTGGTGTCAAGGTTCCCGATGACATCGCACTCGCGGGATTTGGGGCACACGAAATCGCCGGTGTTTCCGTGCCGACATTGACGACAATCGATCCTCGTCCCAGGCAGATCGGGTTCGAAACGGCCCGTGTCATTGAAGCCTTGCGGCTGGGCCACGAAGGCATATTGCGAATAGAGGTCACTCCCGAACTGATTGCGGGTGGTTCATCCGGCCATCCACAGGGAAGCGGGGTTCTCCCCGGCCGCTAATTGGCGTGTCTCCCTGGCAGAATGGCAGCCGGCTTCCCGACTGCCCGCGTTGTTGAAGCAAGTGCGGATCAACTCTTGGCAAAGCTGGTGCCCGGCATCTGCGTGGACATGCCATCGTCGACCACAATTTCTGCACCATTCATGAACCGCGATGCGTCCGAGGCAAGGAAAACCAGTGGCCCGACGAGTGCTTCGGGTGACATGCAACGGTTGCGGGGGTTGCGGGTGGCGAAGGCGCGTTCGGCGGCCTCGCGGGAGCCGAGCTCTTGTACCCGCTCGCCGAGGGCGGCAGCTGTCAGTATATAGCCGGGATGCAACGTATTGATCCGGAGATCGTGGCCCTCCGCAATACAACTGGAAGCGGCTTGAGTGGTAAGGCCACGGATAGCGCCCTTGCTCGTCCCATAGGCAACACCGCTACGTGCGCCGAAATAGCCAACAATCGAGCCGATGTTGATGATCGACCCGCCAGGCGCCATTGCGTTGACGCCAGCCTGAACCCCGAGGAATGATCCATCGAGATTGACCGCGTGGAACCGCCGCCATTCTTCCAACGGCAAATCGGCAAGCACGGCTGCCCGTCCCGGGATCACCCCGGCCACGTTGACCAGAATATTCACCGCGCCCCAAGTCTCGGTAACGGCATCAAAAACCTGTTTCCAGCTCTGTGGTGAGGTCACGTCATGCGCGAGCGCAATGGCTTGTCCGCCGTTGTCGCGAATGGCCTCGGCTGCCCGCTCGGCGGCGGTCTGGTCAATGTCGCTGAGCGCCACCTTGCTACCGTTGGCGGCAAGCCCGGCTGCCAGTGCCTGGCCGATCTCTCCACCGGCGCCCGTTACGAGACTGATTTTTCCGGCAAGGGAGAACAGTCCCGAAGAGTCTTGCGAAGTGGTCATACAAGACCTCCCAATTTGGTTATTTTCTCGATGATGGTGCTTTCGTCGTCATGATGATTGGCAGCGGAAATTCCCGCGGAAAAGCCGGTGGCAAAGGCGGTTCCCATGACCCGGACGGATGCATAGGCCCTTTGGTCCGCGCCAATCGTGCGACCGGCAAGAAACAGGTTTCTGACGCCGCGTGCTTTGATCGCACCCATCGGAACATGCGCAAATCCCGTGCCACCGACGTGCGTGTAAACTGCCCGGCCAAGTTGCACGTAGTCTTCCATTGGCCAAGCCGCGCGCGCAATACCATCGCGACGCTGTCGCCCCGATGTGAGGTCCTCTGCGACGACCTCCTCCTCCGCCAGACAATGGCGCCCCTCCCGAATGCCGACCTGCGGCCCGGTCTGAACGAGTTCTGCTTTGGCAGCGTCGGGCTGAGTTGCCCGAAGCATGGTGATGTAGTCGTTTGCCGCGGCCCGCACATGACGTTCCGCCTCGGAAAGCTCCGCGGAGGTCGCGCCTTTGCAGGGGATATCGATCACCATCCACCAGATGTCGTCGCTCCCCGGGATGCGAGCGAAGAAGCCGCCGTTGGGCCGATGGATCGGATACGCGCCAGATTGATTGTATTCGATCACCGCCTGCGCCAGCGCGCTGCGGTCAAACTCGAACCCGGCCGGCAGGCCGCCGACCCTCATCACCGCCGTATAGGGCTGCAGTTCCCGAGGGTCAGATGGGTCGGCGCTTTGCAGATTGGCCCGCCGTGCCAGATGGGCGTCGCCAGTCGCGTCGACAAAACCACCGGCGCTCAGGTGAATTGGTCCTTCATGCGCTTCGACTGTCAGAGCCTCAACCGCGCCATCAGCAGCGGCAATATCACTTGTTCGAGCGTGCAACAGGGTTTCAACGCCTGCATCTGCGAGGCAGCGGTCCATTGCCAGTTTGAGCCGCTCTGGCTCCAGCAGCACCAGCCAATTGCCAGTCTTGCTGTTTTGGCGGGGTCTTGTGTCCATCCCCAGCCGTTCCAGCTCGGCCATGAGCATGTCGCTGGCGCCCGCTACGGCAGGAACCGCCGTTTTTCCTCCGTGCTGAAACAGCCCGCAAAACGCGAGGACATTGCTGTTGGTCGCGGCACCGCCAAGAAACCCGTACTTCTCGATCAGCAGCACGCGGGCGCCGGAGCGTGCGGCACCAATGGCCGCACCAAATCCCCCGGTGCCGCCTCCGGCAACGATCACATCGTAAGTCGAGGGCATCTCAGTCCTTTCTGGTGGTGGGGTCGAGCTTGTCACGCAGCGCGTCGCCCAGCAGGCTGATCGACAGTGTGGTGAAGAAGATCAATGCGCCGGGAATGACCGCGATCCACCAAGCCCTTGCAAGGCTGTCTCGCCCGCTTCCGAGCAACTGGCCAAGGCTCGTCATGGGTGGCTGAATCCCAAGACCGAGAAAGCTGAGCCCTGACTCCAACAGGATCGTTTGCGGAAAGTTCAGCGTGGCTTGCACAATAATCACATTGCCGATCGTTGGCAGGATGTGGCGGCGGTCGATCACGGCCGGAGAGACGCCAATCACGCGCGCCGCCTCGACGAATTGCAGCGTATGCGCGGACAGAGCACTGTTGCGAGCCAGCCGCGCATAGGTTTCCCAGCCATAAAAGCCAAGCAGGAACACGAAGAGCGTCATCGAAGAGCCAAAGACGGCAAGCACCGAGAGCGCGATGATCATGAACGGAACGGCTGCCTGAAAGTCGATCAGCCCGGTGATGGCGCCGTCCAGAAAGCGGTTGCCACGCGCTGCGATCAGGCCAAGCGCTGTGCCGAGGATCATCCCGATGATGGTGCCGACGAGCGCCAACCCGATGCTGACCCGGCTGCCCACCACCAGACGCTCCAGATAGTCCCGGCCCAGCCCGTCAGTGCCCAGTGGGTGATCCCACTCTCCTCCCAGGAAAACAGGTGGAAGATTGCGATCCAGCAATGAGGACGTCGAATAATCGTAAGGCGTAAGGACGTGGCCGAAAGCTGCGAACAGCAGGATGAGCACCAGCACGGCCCCGGGGACAGCAACCCGGGCGGGCGGGAGTTTTCTGAGCAAAGCCGCCATTATTTGTTCCTCCGCGCGGTGCCGATGCGTGGATCAAGGAACCCCAGCGCGATGTCGATCAAAGTGTTTGACAGGGCCATTGCGAGTGCCGAAAAAACGACCACGACTTGTACCACCGCCAGGTCCCGTTCGGTCACCGAGACCACCAGAAGCCGCCCGACACCGGGCCATGCAAAGACCGTCTCGGTCACGACGGCCCCGGTGATCATGGTGCCGACGCTGAAGCCAAGCAGGCTGACCAGTGGGATGGTGATGGCACGCATCGCATGGACGATCAGAATCCGCGAAGGCGCAAGGCCCTTTGCGCGGGCCATTTCGATATAGGGCTGGTTCAACACCTCAAGAAGGGCGGAACGTGTCATTCGCGCGTAAGCGCCGGACGCAGCGAAACCAAGGGTGGCCGCCGGCATTACAAGGCTGCTCCAGCCATCGAAACCGCCGCTTGGAAGCCAGCGCAGATTGAGCGTAAAAAGCAGGATCAGCAGAATTCCGAAAAAGAAGTTCGGCATCGCGAACCCGAAGACCGAGAACGTCATGAAGAAACGGTCAATCAAGGTGTTGCGGTTCAGCGCGGCGATGACGCCGGAGATCACGCCGAAAGTCACGGCAATGACCAGTGCCACACCGGCAAGGATCAGCGTTGCGGGCAATTGTTCCAAAAACAGTCCGAGGGCCGGTTCATTGTTGCGAAAGGAGTACCCGAAATCCCCCTGCGCCACTGATAGAAGGTAGTTCAAATACTGCACAGGCAGGGATCGGTCGAGACCCAGGCGCTGGCGATAGGTATCCACCAGGTCCTGTGGGAGATCACCGGGAATCAATGCAGCGACCGGATCACCGGACATGCGCAGGACGATGAATACAAAGGTCGCCGCAGCCCAGCCCGTCAGCAGAATGCGCAAAACGCGTATCAGGGTTTTTTGGAACATCATGCCGTACTTTTGCCCATGTATGTTGACATGACAATCCCCATTCGGCAATTTATCTAAAATTACACTTGGAGCGAGCCGATTCTAGACATCACCGATATGTCCGTATCATTTCCCTCTCAGGACCACCATGTTCTGGCGGTCGACGGGGTTTCCCTGTCCTTGGCAGCGGGGCGAATTCTGGGTGTTGTCGGTGAATCCGGGTCGGGAAAATCGCAGCTGTTCAAGGCCGTCTGCGGGCTGTCACAGGGGGCTGTAAGCGGTTCCGCCCGCCTTGAAGGCCGCGAGCTGATCGGGCTGTCGAACAAGGAGCTCGGCAAGGTGCGCGGCAAGGAAATCGGATATGTCTTGCAGGATCCGATGACCTCTCTGAATCCGTTTTTGCAAATCCGGACGCAACTGACCGAAGTTGCGGTGCGTCACCTGGGATTGTCCAAGTCTGACGCGTTGAACCGGGCGCGCGGGTTGCTGAAGAAAGTACAGATACCGGAGCCGGAGCGAACTCTTCGCAATTATCCTCATGAGTTGTCCGGCGGCATGCGCCAGCGGGTGGTGATCGCAATGGCCTTGATGGCAGAGCCGAAAGTTCTGATCGCGGATGAACCTACGACGGCGCTCGATGCAACCGTGCAGCTGCAGATCTTGCGATTGTTGAAATCCCTCAATGAAAGCACTGGCGTCAGCGTCGTGCTGATCTCGCATGATATCGGCGTGGTTTCCTCGGTCTGCGACGAGGTGCTGGTGATGTATGCGGGGCGGGTCGCTGAACGTGCCGCGGTCGACGACCTGATCGCTGCGCCGCGCCATCCCTACACGCATCAGCTGATTGAAAGTACGCCCGATGTCGGGCACCCGAAGACCAAGGTGTTGCATGGTATTCCAGGTGGCCTCCCGGCCCCGGACACGGACCGCGAACGTTGTCTTTTCGCGGATCGGTGCTTCCAAAGCGCGCCGGTCTGCTTTTCCCAGCGTCCTTCCGTGCGTCAAATCGCCAGTCATCAGACCCTTTGCCACTTCCCGCTAGAAGAGGAAGCGGCCCTTGCGTGACATCACCGCCCCCAATGAAAGCAGTGCGGCGTCCGAAGGCCGGACGAACGGGCTAAGCGTCGAGAATGTGTCGGTGACCTACATGACGGGGAGTTCCTTCCTGTCATCCGGCACTCCTGTTCGAGCAGTGCGCAACGCCAGCTTCACGGTGCCCAAGGGCCACACCCTCGGCATAGTCGGCGAATCCGGCTGCGGCAAGTCTTCCCTGGCGCGCGCTCTGGTCGGGCTGGCTCCGGTCAGCGAGGGCCGGGTAAGCTGGGGCGGACAGAAGATTTCGGGGCTCGACGAGAAAGCGTTTCGTCCCCTTCGCAAAGACATCCAGATGGTGTTTCAGGATCCGTACTCATCACTGAATCCCAAGCTGAAGGTCTTTGACGTGCTGGCCGAGCCGCTTCGCACCCACATGCCCGAATTGTCCAGGGCCGAAATGGCCCAGCGCGTTGGCGAAATATTGGAGATCGTCGGGCTTCAGAAAGAGGTCATGACACGCTACAGCCACGAGCTTTCAGGCGGTCAAGCGCAGCGCATCGGCATTGGACGCGCGGTTATCACACGCCCCGGCCTTCTTCTGTGCGATGAATCGGTGAGTGCCCTGGATGTATCGGTGCAGGCGACCATCCTGAACTTGCTGAAGAAACTTCAAGCGGATCTCGACCTGTCGATGATCTTCATCAGCCACGACCTGGGTGTGATCAAATATATCGCGGACAGTGTCGCTGTGCTCTACTTGGGGCAGATCGTCGAAAGCGGTTCCGTAGAGGATGTTCTGGGCGCCCCCTCCCACCCCTACACTCAACTCTTGTTGCAATCCTCGCTAAGCCCGGATGGACGCCGGGTCACGGCGGCGATTGACGGAGCAGAGCCGGTGGAATTGCCGTCGAACACCGCGCCGCCAAAAGGCTGCGCCTTTCGCACCCGCTGCCCGCGCGCGCAAGAGAAATGCAAGGCGCCACCAGAGCTGAGACCCATGCCCGGCTCGGCGCATCGCGCCGCCTGCCATTTTCCAATCTTATCACAGGAGGCCACCTAGGTGACTTCATCGACGGCTTACGTTTCAGTCACAGAGTTCGCAGACCAGTTTTCAGGCTTGCTGACGCGCCCCGTGCCCGAGGGCGACGCACGCCAATTGCTGCGGTTGGTGGCCGATACTGTCGCAATCGCGACCTATGCGCGCCGCCAGAAAACCGGGGCCTGCGCCTCCGACGCCTTTGCCCTGCCCTCTCATGGCCCGGCTGAGGTCTGGGGGGCCGATACCTCTGCCGATCCATCCACCGCGGCCTTCCTCAACGGAAGCGCCGCCGAGGCGCTGGATTTTCAGGAAGTCTTCATCGACGGGCGGAACAACGGCCACGCAGCCGTGGTGATCGTCCCGGCACTCATCGCGCTGGACAGCCTGCGCGACGGGGCCGTGGATGACCGGTTGTTGCGCGCCCTGCGCATTGCGTTTACGGCCAACGCCTTCCTGGCGAGGGCTCTTGGACGCGGGCATCGAGATGGGCGCCCCGGCTTTCGCACCACGTCTCTCACCGCGCCGATCGCCGCTGCGCTTGCCGGTGGGGCATTGCTGTCAGACGACCCGATGATCGCGAGCCATGCGGCCGCAATCTGCGCCAGCAGCCTGCCTGCCGGCCTTCTTGCGGCAATGTCGCCGGATACAGGCTCATTCTCGGTCGACAAGGATCTCTCCGTCGGCTTTTCGGCCCGTCACGCGCTCGAATGCGCCCGGCTCGCGGCCAGTGGCGCAACCGGCCCGGCGTCTGCCTTGAGTGGCCCGCGCAGCTGGCTCGCCTCCTATGGCTATGGATCGGAAGATGAAAGCCAGTTGCTGGGTGATCCGGAGAGCATCGACCTCGACCGTTACGCGCTGAAGCTTTACCCGGCGAATTACGGCTGCCAATGCGCCATCCGCAACGCCCTCGATCTCTCCGCCGATCTTGCACCCGAGCAGGTCGAGACGATGGATGTCTACGTCAAGAGCTCCAGCGCCAGCTCGCTGTCAACCAGCACGATCAGCACCCATGTATCGGCCCGCTTCTCGTTGAAATACGCCGTCGCCAGCGCTTTCTGTCGTCGCCAAAGCGTGCTCGCTGATTTCGAGGCCGAAGCCCTGTCGGACACGAAGGTTCTCGACTTCATGACGCGCATTGCGGTGCATGGCGATGATGCTCTGCAGGCCCAGCATGAATCCGAAGGTGTCTTCCCCAGCCGCACGGTGCTGCGCACGACCGATGGTCAAGAGTTGAATGCCGCGCGTGTCACACCTTACGATGATCAGACTTCGCAGGAGCGTGACGTCGAAGTGGCCGCCAAGATCGAAAGCCTGTGCGATCCGCGAACGGCAGCACGCCTCACGCAGCTTTTCGCAACTGCCACCGACGACGCCGGAATGGCGAATATTCACAAGATTTTTGCATAGCCAAAGGGAGACACGCATGAAACTCTGGAAACCGCTGCTCGTGTTGGTCGGGACGGTCGCCACCGTCCTGCCAGCGACAGCGCAGGACCGACCCGAAATTGTCGTGGCCGTGCCGGGCATCTATCGGACGATGGAGCCCATCGAGGGCAACTCGACCAATGGCTCGCGCATCATGCCCAACATCTTCGATCAGATCGTGACCCGCAATTTCGGGGAAGACCCAGAAGGTGCCGAACTGCGCCCCTCGCTTGCGACCGACTGGGAGCAGGTTGATGATCTGACTTGGCGCTTCACGATCCGTGAGGGCGTGAAGTTTCACAACGGCGCAACGATGACAGCCGAAGATGTTGCCTTCTCCATCGGGCAAGAGCGCATCTGGGGTGAAGACTCGATGGTGCCGATCGGCAAGCGTTACACCGCCTCTTTCGCTGCGGTCGAGGCCATCGACGAGACCACGGTCGAGATCAAGACCGAGATCAACGACCCCAACCTGCCGTTCCGTTTCATCACACCACTCGGCTACGTTGTGCCCAAGGATCACTACCTCGAAGTCGGCGCAGAGGCTTTTGGTCAAATGCCCATCGGCACCGGTCCCTACATGGTCACGGGCTACGACGCGACGGGCTTCATCAAGCTGACCGCGTTTGACGACTACTGGGGTGGGACGCCCCCGCTGAAGTCTGTCGAGTTTCGTGCGGTCCCTGAATACTCCGCGCGCATTGCAGGCGTTGTCGCGGGTGATTTTCAGATGATGTCTGACATTCCGGTTGACGAGGTCGAAACGGTCAAGGGTTACGACGACGTCACTTACATTTCGAACCCCATCGGCAATTATGTCATGGTCGCCTACAACACGTTGGAGCTCCCCGACTTCCCGGAGAACCCGGTGGCAAACGTCAAGCTGCGCTACGCGATGACTGCTGCAATCGACCGCGCAGCCCTGACCAGCGCGCTTTGGGGTGAAGAGACCTTTTCGCCTGCGCCGTTCAACTTCCCGGACTTTCCGGCCTACTATGACCCCGAAATTGCCCCCAGGATCCCCTATGATCCGGAAGCCGCCAAAGCCTATCTCGAAGAGTCGGGCTATGACGGAACGGAGTTCAAGGTCAATGTCACCCGGGGCGCCTTTCCCAACTTCGACCTCGCGATGGAGTTCATTGTCGAGCAGTGGAACGCGATGGGCATCAATGCAAAGCTGAATGTCGTGGACAGCTGGCCCCAGGCACTGAAACATCCCTTCGGCCTGCTCAACATGTCGATGACAACCACATTTGACGGCACCCCGACGCGCGCGATCTGGGGATTTTGGGGTCCGGATTCAGCTCGTGCGACCCGCGAGAATGACCGCAGCTGGTCCCCGCCGGAAGAGTTCGTTGCGATTGGCGAGCAATATCTTGCAGAGACAGATACCGCGAAGAAGGCAGCGCTGTTTCGTCAGATGGTGGAGATTTGGGAAACCGAGCAACCGGCTCTGATCCTTTGGCGGACCGTGGCCAACTGGGCGGTATCCGACACGCTCGATTGGACCCCGGTTTCCAGCCCGTGGATTATGCTGGGTCCTGACTACGTCACGGTAAAATAGACAAGTTCAGCGGCCCCGCGTTCAGTGGGGCTGCCACTATCCAGAGTTTCGGAGCGTACTCAGTGGACAAGAAGATTGATGCCGCCGACCGAACGATCCTGCGCATTCTGCAAAACGACTGTTCCGTAAGTATTGACTCGATCGCTGATGAGTTGGGCCTCTCCAAGAATGCGACCTGGCGCCGCATTCGCCAATTGGAGGCGAGCGGGACCATTCGCAAACAAGTCGCGCTGGTCGATCCGTCGGCGCTCGGCCTGGGATCGACGGCGATCGTGATGATCAAGACCGCGGATCATTCGGCAGAGTGGCTGCGTAAATTCCGGGATGCCATTCCGAAGTTGCCGAACATTCAAAGCGCCTATCGAATGACGGGCGAGCTTGATTACATGCTTCGGGTGCGGGTCTCAGGGATCGAGGATTACGACAGTTTCTACCAAAAGCTGGTCGAACTGATCGACTTCTCGGATGTGTCCACGAGCTTCGTGATGGAAGAAATCGTCGAGACCACGGCCCTGCCTGTAACCGACCTCGACTGACGCACCGCGCCCCCGCCGCCGCCGCCGATCAAGAATTCAAGACCCTCTCGGGCCTGTCACCGCAGGCCAGGAGATGAGGCTTGCCGACACACAAGGAAAGCAGACCACAATGACCGACCCTTTCGCGCAGCCTGAGGCCCCATCCGCGAAAATTGCTTTCAGTTGAGACGCGGGTCAGGATGGTCGATGCGGCCTCATGGAGCAGCCATCGCAGCTGTTTGTCTCCACGTCGGGACATGTGTCCGTCATAATCAACCTCTCCTGATTGGTATCGCCGTGTCCTCAACCCGACCCAAGCCCCGTTGGAACGGGAATTCTTGAAGTTGCCTGGATCTTCGATGGCAGCGACGAAAGACGTTGCCGTGATCGCACCAACTCCGGGGATCGACATGAGTAGACGGCACTCCTGCCGTTGACGTGCGGTCGCGGTGACCTGGTCGAACATTCAGGACCACCTCTCACCCAGTTGGTGAATGCACTCCGGGGGCACCTTGCCGAACATGGAATCGTTCTGGGAAAAGGTATCGGCAATGTCCATCGCCTCGCCGTGCGCAGCGAAGACGACGAAAGCCTTCCGGACCTTGTCCGAGACATGGGGCGGCTTTACCTCGACCGGATCGCCGGACCAAGCGCCGAAATCGACAATCTGAACACCCGCAAGTCCCTTTTGATCTGACGGGCGCAAGCTGGGTCATGGCCACCAATTCGATCGACCGGATGCCGACAGCGTTTCTGGATCGGCGCAAGGTCATCCGCCTGGAAAGCCCCGGCTTCGAGCATCTGGCCACTGTCGGCGCAGGCCTCCTGCGCAGGAGCTTGCCCGATGCGTATTTCGATATCGCACAAGACCTCGTCCTCGAGGGGTTGCGCAAGCTTGAGAGGCGGAATGTCGGGGTTTTCCCGGAAAGCCCTAGACCGGGTGCTTGCCAAAGCTCTCTCCGACCCGCTGGTCATCCAGCCACGCCTTACAGCGCAAGCGAGGCCCAACGCGCGGACCATCGCAGAGATTTTCGACGCTATCGCACGGGTCTTTGACCTCTACTCACCTCAAGAGTGCTGGACCCGTTTCCAAGCTGCCGGATATGGCTCAGGTCATAGGAGGTACGGCCTAGGCGGCAGTCAGGGTGGTGATGATTCCGGTGGCCCAGGGAAGGGCCAGGTCTTCGGGCATGTCGCCGCCGGCGGCATCGTGGACGATACGTTCGCCCAGTTGGGTCGCGCCGCATTGAACCAACATATCCGCCAGCCGCATCGAGCCGCCACCGTAGGTGGCGTGATATTCACTGTCTCCGAGGCCGAAGATGGCAAATTTGACGCCGGACAGATCGGGTTTGCCGGTCTCGATTTTTTCGGCAAAGGGTTTGGCAGAGGCGGGCAGTTCTCCGTCACCGTAGGACGAACACAGGATGATGTTCAAATCAGCCCCGTGCAGCGCATCTGGGTCGATGTCGGACAGGCTGGAAACGCTCGTGTCCTGCGCGCCGTCCAGTTCGGTGGCCACATCCTCGGCCAGCATTTCGGCGTTGCCGGTTTCGGTTCCGTAGAGAATGGCGATATTCATGTCTTATGCGTCCTGTGGCGTCGGGGCAGTCAAGAGATTGGCCTTGTCCGCAAGTTTGCGGCGACAGCGGCCTGGAGTGGCGTTGGTCTTTTCGAAGACGTCGATGGCCTGCCAATGCGCGAAATCCGTGGTGTCGGGCAGGCGATCCAGCAGAGCACGGCCGATCCGTGCAGGGTCGGGCGACAGGCCCTTCAGTATCTCTGTCGCCAGCAGCTGCGCGTCCTCGCGGCAGCGGGGCAAGGCCCCGGTCGGGCCCGTTTTGTGCCATCCGACCCCAGGGCATGTCCCCGCGTCAAACAGCCCATCGGAGGCAAAGCCGATCGCGGTGATGATCGAGGACGCGGCGATCTCTTCGCTTCCGTCGGGAGAATCGACGGTCAGGATCAGACCGTCGGGACCCTGGTGGATCGCGCGCGGGGTGCGTTCGAACATAAAGTCGACGGGCAGTGCGCCAGCGGAGGTTCCTTCCAGCTCGGCCAGCACCCCTTCGATCCCTTCGGTGCCTTGCGCGGGGGGATGGAGGGTGACGTTGATCCGCTCCAAATTGGACAATTCACGAATCATGGCAGGGTCGAACCGGGCCGCGGCGGCGGGAGACCGGCCCAACGTGGTGATCCGTTGGAAAGACTGCGCTTCGAGCCATTCGGTCGGACCGGGGCCAAGGTCACTGCCTGTCAGTTCTTCCGGTGTCTTTACCATCAGACGCAGCAGGTCCACCGCGACATTGCCGGTGCCGATGATCACCGGGTTCGGCCCCAGATCGGGCAGCGGGGCGGCGTCGGGATGTTCGTACAGGGCCCGCGTAAGGCGGGCGGAGCCATAGACCCCCGGCAGTTCATCGCCGGGAATGCCCAGCTTCCGATCCGCTGACAGGCCGATAGCCACAACCACGGTGTCATAGGCGTCTTCCAGTGCGGCGAGGGTCACGTCCTGTCCGACCTTAACATTACCGTAAAATCGCGCGTTCATGCGGGTGAATACCCGGTCGAACTGGCGTGTGACGGCCTTGGTCCCCTGGTGATCCGCGGCCACGCCATACCGGATCAGACCATAAGGCACAGGCAACGCATCGATGATGTCGACCTCCAGGTCCGGGGCAGCCTTCAGCAGCGCCTGGGCTGTATAACAGCCCGAGGGACCGGCCCCGATGATTGCCACTTTTCCCTTCATGTCGGTGCTTTCTTCCATTTCTTCGCTGATGTGGCACGGTGTGTGATCATTCGCATTGACTGGGCGAAAAATCAATGAGAAGTTTGCATAAAGCACAGATCGTCGATAATCGACCAAATGTGTACTGAAAGAAGTGACGCATTAGAGGGAGCCAACATGAGCGCCGCCACCGAAACGACATCGACACAGACGACCTGGACGCAAATCGCAACCGCCGGTGACCTTGACAGCTCGCGCCCGGTTATTCCGGTTATGCATCAGGGACAGGCGCTGGTCCTGTTTCGGGACGAACAAGGCGAATTGGGTCTGATCGGACGCCATTGCCCTCATCGTGGCGCGGACCTGTGTTTTGGACGTCACGAAGACAACGGTTTGCGCTGCCCGTTCCACGGCTGGCATTTCGACCGGACGGGACAATGCACCGAACAGCCGGCCGAACCGGCAGATTCCACCATGTACCAGACCATCAAGCTGCCCAGTTACCCCGTCATCGAACGGGATGGCATGATCTTTGCCTGGTATGGTGAAGGCACCCCCCCCGCCCAGCCCAAAGCCGCGACCGCCTGAGCCTTCGAAAGGACCAATTCCATGATCTCACAGAAATTGAACGACCAGATTACCCGGATCGGACCGAACACCGACGCGGGGGCCGTGCATCGCTGTTACTGGCAGCCCGCTGCGCTGACGGATGAGATGACGCCCGATATGAAAAAACTGCCGGTAAACCTGCTGGGCGAACGGCTGGTGCTGCTGCGCGCAGAGGATGGCACGCTGAGCTTGACGGCTCGGGTCGCCTCACCGGATGAGGCGCCGACCTTTCATCCTGCGCAGGAAGACCTGCACCCGGTCGAGGGCGCGCCGATCTATCCGGTGGTGGAAAAGAACGGCATCTATTTCGCCTATCTAGGTGAGGGCACGCCGCCCGCCTTTCCGAATTTCGACTGTTTTCGCGCGCCCGACAGCCATGTGTTCGCGTTCAAGGGGCTGTGGGAGTGCAATTGGCTTCAGGCGCTGGAAATCGGTATCGATCCGGGACATGCGTCGTTCCTGCACCGGTTCCTTCAGGACGAAGATCCCGAAGACAGCTACGGGAAACAGTTCCGCGACAAAGCGGCCGACACCAATATGCCCGTGACACAGGTGCTGCGCGAATATCCCTGCCCTGATATCGAGGTCGAGGAGACGGATTTCGGCCTGAAGATCACCGCGCTGCGCCATATGGACGGCGAGCTGACGCATGTGCGCGTGACCAACCAGATCTTTCCTTCGGCGATCTGCATCCCGATGTCGCGCGAAATGATCATCACGCAGTGGCACGTGCCGGTGGACGATGAAAACTGCTACTGGTTCACCATGTTCACCAGCTTCGACCAGCCGGTGAACAAGCAATTGATGCGTGAACAGCGGCTCAAGGAACACAGTCTGCCCGACTACGCGCCCTTGAAAAACAAGTCGAACTCCTACCACTACGATCCCGAAGAGCAGAAAACCCAGACCTATACGGGCATGGGACTTGATATCAACGTCCACGATCAATGGGCCGTCGAAGGCATGGGCGCGATCCAGGACCGCACCCGCGAACATCTGGGCCGGGGCGATGCCGCGATCGTGCGCTACCGTCTGATGCTGCGCAGGGCGATCAAGGCGGTGGCCGCCGGGCAATTCGACCGATTGCCGATGCAGAACCAGGAAGGCACTGCGCGGATCATCGGGCCGCTGTCGAACGATGCAGTGACCGATAGCGCGGATTGGCAAGCCGCAAGCTGGCAGTATGACATGACCCGTCGCGCTGCCTGCCCCTGGGATGCCTCTGTATGAGCGTGCCGACGGGGGCGCAGCCATTCCAGGACATTCTGGACGGCTACTTCACGTTGAAGGAATCCGTGCGCCAGATGATGGTGCGCCATGACCTGACCTGGGTGTGGATGGCCCTTTGGCACGCGCCCGTCATGGATATCGGGGGGCTTGGCCCCCGTGAGCCGGTGCCTTTGCACCTGCGTGACGGCTATGCGGGGCTGATCGACGCGATGGCGCTGACCGCGGTACGGCCCGATCCCGCTGCCGATCCGGTGTTGATGGGCGTGGGCGATTGGCGCTGGCTGGATGCACGGAGCAATCAGGCCCTGCCGCCCGAGATCCGCCTGGCGGAGCCCGCGTTTTTCCGCGGGCTGGGTGTCGGTTTTGGCGATGGTGTGATCAAACGGGCTATTTCGGTCGGTGAACTGAACGATGATGTCACCCGGTTGGCCGAACAGCCCGGCGGCCGGGGGTACATGGCTTGACACCACGGCCGACAAAAAGGCCCGCCTGAAGTCATTTTCAGGCGGGCCTTTTTCTTTTCTCAGGTTTTCAGGCTCTTTTTGTAGCAGGCCGGGTCCATGTCGCGGATATCGGCGCTGATCGCCTCGATATCCGGGCAGCACGCGCGCAGCTTCTTGGTCAGGGCCTCCGCCAGCGACAATTTCTGATCCGTCGTGCGTCCAGTCAGCAGCGACACCGTCAAATGCATGAACGATTGCCGCCCATCGCCCAGCAGGATCGCCTCTGACGGAAGCAGCCGTACCTTGACGTCAGCACGTTCCATGATGCCGGTGCCAACGGCGGTTTCCAGCACCTCGGTCAGCACGAGGGACCGGTCCAGCCCTTCGGGCGCAAAGTATTCGATGACGATATGCGGCATGATCAATAGATCCCGAAATACTCGTGTTGTTCCCACTCGGTCACGATGCTGAGATACCGTTTCCACTCAGCACGCTTGAGCACGGACATGTAATCCGCAAAATCCGGGCCAAGCGTGTCCCGGAACAACGTGCCTGTTTCGAAGGCCTCGATTGCGGCGATCAGGCTGGGCGGCAGCGCGTGGGCGTCATTGTCATACGGGTTTTCAACCGGTTCCGGCGCGATCAACTGCTGTTTTAGGCCCGACAGGCCCGACAGAATTTGCGAGGCAAAATAGAAATACGGGTTTGCCGCCGGTTCCGCCACGCGGTTTTCCACCCGACTTGCCTTGTCCCCCGGTGTCATCAGCGCGCGCACCATTGCGCCCCGGTTGTCGTATCCCCATTCGATGCGATCGGGCGCCAGCTGGAAGGGCTGATAGCGTTTGTAGCCGTTCACCGTCGGCGTTGTCAGTAGACAACTTTCCGATGCGTGGGCCAGCAATCCGGCGATCCAGTGACCGGCGTGTTTGCTCAGCTCGCCCGGTGCCGGTGGGATGAACAGGTTCGCCCCCGATGCATCGCAAAGCGACTGATGCAGATGCCAGCCACTGGATGCGCTGTTTTCAACCTTGGGGCGGCACATGAACGTCGCGTGCATCCCCTCGCGGGCGCAGACCTCTTTGACCATGGTGCGGAACATGATCATGTTGTCCGCATGGGTCAATGCGTCCGCAGGTTCAAAGGTGAATTCGAACTGACTGGGGCCCATCTCCACCTCGGTCGAGCGAACGGGCAGACCAAGCGCCTGCGCATGTCGGCGCAGCAGATCCATAACCGGCTCCAGCCGGTCGTAGTTCATGTCGGCCAGATATTGATATCCCTGGTCCAGGAGCGCGGTCGCCGGTGGTTGGCCGGGCATTCCGGCCTGACTGTGTGCGATCGTGTCCTGGGTTCGGGCAAAAACGTGGAATTCGACCTCAAGCCCCACGGTCAGTTTGCAGCCCTCGTCGGCCAGCTGCGACACCGCCCGGCGCAGGGTCGGGCGCGGCGCGAAAGGCAGGGGATTGCCGTCGCGGGTGTAAGGATCGCAGAACAGCCAGGCCGAATGCGGCGACCAGGGCAGCACGCGAAAGGTGTCCGGGTCAGGTACCGCCAACATATCCCCTGCCCCGGCCATGGTTTCCATCACACCAGAGGTCTTGCCATCCCAGATCGGGAACACCGTGCGGTTCGACGTGTCTTTCAGCAGCAGCGTGCTGGGCAGGTTCATCCCTGACCGGAAGATCGAACCAAGCGCCGAGGCCGTGATCGTTTTTCCGCGCAGCAACCCGTGCTGATCGGCAAAGACGACGCGCACTGTTTCGACCTTGCCGTCTTCGAGCTGCGCCAACAGGTTCGCCGCGGTGCGCTGAGCTTCGGCCGTCAGCAGCCCGCTTTGCGCGAGCCGGCCAGAGGAAATGGATTCGAGATATGAAGTCATGTCAGTTCTGCCTGTGCTGCGCCCCTGGGCGCGATAGTTAGAGGTCTCAGAGCCGCCCGGTGAGCAACAGCGAAATTGCCGGAAAGGCCAGCAGGATGCCCAGACGGATCACATCCGCCACCACGAAGGGCACGACGCCGGCCATGATTTTTGTCAGCGGTACACCGCGCGACGCGCTTTTGACCATGAAGAGGTTCATCCCCACGGGGGGCGTGATCATACCCAGCTCGACCGTGACCACGGCAATCACCCCGAACCAGATCGGGTCGAACCCATTGGCCAGGATCACCGGAAAAAAGATCGGGACCGTCAGCAATATCATCGCAAGGCTTTCCATGAAACAGCCGAGGATGACGTAAAAGACAAGGATCGCCAACAGCACTTGCCACGAGGAAAACCCGCTTTCCGTCAGGACACTCACCAAGGCATTGGACAGCTGTGACGTGGACAGCACGAAGCCAAAGGCCTCGGCCCCGATCAGGATCAGGAAAATTGCTCCACTGCTCACGATCGCTTCGACAAAGGCAGCGACCAGTTCGGCGCGGGGCGTGCGCCGGTACAGGGCAAAAATCAGCGCCAGCGCGGCGCCCACCCCACCCGCTTCGGTCGGAGTAAAGAAGTTGCCATAAAGCCCGCCCATGACCAGCCCGAACAAGACAATTGCGGGAGCAAAGAGGCGCAGTACCTGAAAGGTACCACCGCCGTTCCGGGTCGCGACGTCTTCTGGTTGGGTGGCCCCAGGCGCGGGCGGCCAGAAACGCGCCATCACCAGGATGGTGGCGATATAAAGGACAAAGGCCAGGATGCCGGGCAGAATCCCCGCCAGGAACATCGTGCCAACCGATTGCTCCGTGATCAGCGCATACAGCATCAGCGCGATCGATGGCGGAATGAGGATGCCCAGCGTGCCGCCCGCCGCCAACGACCCGGTTGCCAGCCGCGTGTCATAGCCGTGCGCCTTCATCTCGGGGAAAGCCACGCGCGTCATGGTAGAGGCCGTGGCCAGCGACGATCCCGATACGGTGGAAAACACCGCGCTGGCCGTCATGCCCGCCGCCGCCAGACCGCCGGACCAACCGCGGGTCAGCAGCAAGGCGCCTTTGAACAGATCCGCCGCGACGCCCGATCGGGAAATCAGATTCCCCATCAGCAGAAACAGCGGGATCAACGTGAAAGAATAGCTGGTCACGGTTTCAAAGGCGGCGGTTTTCAACACGCTCAGCGCCGGGGCGATGCCAACGATGGCGGAAAAGCCCGCGAAACCGACCGCAATCATGGCCAGCCCGATGGGGGCGCCCAGAATCACGATCACAAACATGACGGCAATGGCCGCGATACCGATAGCAAGGGGGGTCATCAAGCAAGCTCTCCGTGGCGGCCTTCAGAGGTGAAGGCTTCGCGCAATGCGATGATCGCCAAAGCAAGACACTGCAGCGCATAAAGCCCAAAAATCAGGAACATGGGAATCCGCAGATCCTGCGTTTCCTCTCCTCGCAAATAGGTCGCATGGGCGTCTTCCCAGAACAGCCATGCCAGTACCATCGCCAGGACGACCACCCCCAGGAACCAGAGCCGGGCGACCAGGGCGCGCGGCAGATCGGGAAGACGCTCGACCACGAAATCCACCGCAATCATCCCTTCCTTGAGGGAGGCCGCCAATGCGGCCAGTGCCACGATGCCAAGCAGGTAGGACACCTGTTCGATCGCCCCGGGGATCATCATGTTGACGCCGGTATCGCTGACATCGAAAATGATGCGCGCCAGCACGTTGAAGGCGACGACAAACACCATGTACAACAGGCAAACCCCACCAAGTAAAAGGCAACCGGCTTCGACCGGAGCCGCGATGCGGCGAAGGAGCGTGGGGATCATGTCAGGTCCTGGATATTGAATAAGAGGAGGGGCCGCCCGAGGGCGACCCACAATGTCAGGGGCATGCTTAGTTCAGCTCGGCTTCGCACTCCGAAACATAGCCTTTGACGGCCTCATATGTTTCGGTTCCTGGCAGGCCCTGTTCGTTCAGCGACGTGACATAGGCGTCCGACGCTTTCCGGGCAACTTCCATCCACTTGGCGCGCTCTTCGTCGGACAGCTCGATGACGGTGGACTCGGCGCGCAGGCGCTCCAGCACCTTGGCCCCGGCTTCGTCATAGCCCGCGCCGGCGGTCACGGCCCACTTCATGCCGCTGTTGGCATCCACGGCGGCCCTGGCTTCGGGCGACAGGGCGTCATATTTCGCCTTGTTCATCGTTGCGATGAAGGCCAGCGCGTAGAACCCGAAAACGGTGTGGTTCTCGGTCAGCTCGTCCAGGCGGAAACTGTCCACACTTTCCCAGGGCAGCATGTAGCCGTCGATGGCTCCGCGCTGCACGGCCTCGTAGGTATTGGGCGCGGGCATGCCAATGGGTTCCGCCCCCAATCCGGTCAGCAGATCGCCCACGACCTGCGTCGGGCGGCGCAGCTTCAAACCTTTCATGTCATCCAGGGTGCGCACGACCTTGTCTGCGGTGTGCAGGTGGCCTGGATCGTGGGTGTGAACAAAAAGGATGTGCGTTTCTTCGTATTCTTCGTCCAGCGCACCGGAATCATACAGTTTCTGGAACGCGCAGGAACCAACGGCACCTGTATCGAAAAGGCCCGGCAGTTCGATGATCTGGCTCAGCGGAAAGCGCCCGGCGGTGTAGCCGGGCACAGTCCATGCAACGTCCGCAATCCCGGCCACCGCATTGTCATAGCCGGCAGCCGCCTTGCCAAGTGTCTGGGCCGGAAATACCTGCACGTCCAGTGCGTCGCCTGCAGCGTCTTCCACGGCAGCGGCCCAGTCTTCGAAGATGACCTGGTTTTGCCAGCTGGAGGCCGACATGAAGTGTGCATAGCGCAGCGTTTCGGCCGAACCGGCCGTTGTCATTCCAAGCGCGAGCGCGCTCGCGACGGTGAGTGTCTTGATCAAGGTCGCATTCCCTGTTGCTAGCAGTTCAGCCCCAAATTCGCGCTGAACCCATCATATCGCTACTTTTGTGCGATTATCCACCAATCCGTCATTAATGCCCCCGAATGTCAACCACTCAGTGCTTGCAGGGCCGGTTTTGAAGCGTAATAAAATGCAAAGCCGATTTTCCGGCTCGGATTTTGAGCACAGCCAGGAAGCCGGGCGTTTTGAACCAAGAGGGCAGCACGACGATGAAACCGGCGCACATCCCGGCCAAGGATATCTCTCTGACCTTCATGAAGGGGATGTCGGTTCTGCGAGCCTTTGATGAATCCCACAACCAGTTGACCCTGGCCGACATTGCACGGCTGACAGGGATTGAGCGCGCGGCGGTACGGCGGCTGGTACTGACGCTGGTGCATCTGGGGTATGTGCGCAAGGATGGCACCCGGTTTTCCCTGACACCGCGGGTTCTGGTGTTGGGCAGCGGCTTCTTGCGTGGGAACCAGTTTGGCCGACTGGTCCAGCCGCTGATCGAAATGTGCGCGCGCGAGCTGGGCTATAGTGTCGGGCTCGCCATGAGTGACGGGACCGAAGCGGTCTATGTCGCCCAATCGTCTCAGCGCAATGCGCGCTATACCTTCGGCTTCACCATCGGCAGCCGTCTGCCACTGTTGTCGACCTCGATCGGGCGGGTGCTGCTGGCGTGGGGGGATCCTGCCTGGGCGCAGGGCGTGATCGCGGATCAGCCGCTGGAGCGTTATACCACTGAAACGGTGCTGGACCGGGATGAAATCGAACGTCACATTGTGACAAGCCGCGAAAAAGGCGTCTCTGTCGTCCAGGGCGAATTCGAAGCCGGCGCCGTAGGCATTGCGGTTCCGGTTGGCCCCCTGGGCGCGGCCGAAGCGGCCTTGGGCCTTTCCGAGCCGATCAGCGAAATCAACCCTGACGACATCCCCCGCCTGACAGAGGTGCTGCATCGGTTTGCCGGACAGATCACGGCAGTGCTGAAGTAACCATCCAGACGTTATCGGCCGTTGTGCCAATCTATGCTGCTCGGGTCCCCGGCTCTTGCGGGGTGCATGTTGCGCGCCGCTTTCACTGTTCGAATATCGAGCGGCAAGCGGCGCTGGTTTCGGGGCGGGCCTTCTGGAGATTCGGGGAGCGTCCAGTTGGAATTTCCGAAAAACTTGTTTCGTGCGAAGATATTTCCCGCCTTGGTTTCTTGACAGCTTTTCTGGTTTCATGCCAACTTATGATCGATAAGCGAGTTATTGATCGATATTCGATCACAGGGAGAGCCGCAGTGACTGACTCCATTTTGATCACCTTTGAAACCAGCGACGGCAAGAAGGTCGAAGTTCAGGCCCGTACGGGCATCAGCGTCATGGAAGCCGCCGTCATGAACAACATCACCGGGATCGAGGCGGAATGTGGAGGCGCCTGTATCTGCGCCACCTGTCACGTCTACTGCAAATTCCCGTCCGGTGCGGCGGTCGACGAGATGTCGTTGGCAGAGGATGACATGCTGGACCTCGCCGCAGCCGAAAGGCAGGAGGCCAGCCGCTTGTCCTGTCAGTTGCAGGTCAGCAAAAACATGCACGGCGCGGTTTTTGTCATCCCCGAAGGCGCATTGTGAGCGCGGTCGTCATAGTCGGCGCCTCGCACGCCGGGGTGCAGGCAGCAGCATCGCTGCGACAATTCGGTTGGGAAGGCGGCATCATCCTGCTGTCCGCCGAAACCGACCACCCCTATCACCGCCCGCCCCTGTCCAAGGCCTATCTGGCCCGCCAAAAGGACGATGAGCAGCTGTTGCTGCGCGCGCCGGATTTCTACCGTTCGCAGGGGATTGACCTGTGCCTGGGCGAACCCGCGCTGGCCATCGACCCACAAGCACGACAAGTCACGACCGCCGCACGGTGTATCGGTTATGACAAACTGATCCTCGCCACCGGGTCGAAAGCGCGCACCCTGCATTTGCCCGGCCATGACGCAGAAGGCATTCACACGTTGCGGTCCATTGCGAATGCGCGCGCCCTGCGTACCGCGTTGGAGAAAGCCCGGAACATCGTCATCATTGGCGGCGGTTTCATCGGCCTTGAAGTTGCGGCCACGGCCGCCGCCGCGGGAAAATCGGTTTCCCTGCTGGAAGCCCAAAGCCGCCTATTGTCCCGCGCCCTGCCTGCGACACTTGGCGAGTTTCTCGCGCGTCAGCATGGTGAGCGTGGTGTTGATATCCGGTTTCAGGCCATGCCGGAAAGATACGACGTCGCTGAGGGCCAGATCATCGGCGTGATCCTGAGAGACGGGACAAGGCTGCCCGCCGATCTGGTGCTGGTGGGCATCGGAGGCATCGCGGACACGGCATTGACCGATCCGCTCGGGCTGAAAGTGCAGGCCGGCGGCATCGCGGTTGACGCACACGCACGCACCAATCTGCCCGATGTCTATGCGGTGGGGGATGTGGCTGCGTTTCAAAACATCTGCGCGCCCGACCCTATGAGGCTGGAATCCGTGCAGAATGCAGTGGATCAGGCCAAGGCCGCGGCAGCCCATATTGCCGGCGGCCATGCCCCGCTAACCGCAACGCCCTGGTTCTGGACCGATCAATACGACATGAAGATACAAATGGCCGGCCTGTCGCGGCCCGGCGTGGTTGACATCATGCGCGGTACACCGGGCGATGGAGGCTTCAGCATTGCGCAGATGGCCGAGGACCGGTTGGTGGCGCTCTATTCCGTGAACCGCGCCGCTGACCACATGGCTTCAAGACGGCTGATCGCCTCGGGGCAGAGGTTGGACCCTGCGCGCGTGGCGGATATCGAGACCCCGTTGATGAAAACCGTCGCCGGGGTGTCCTGACCGGATCAGAACACTGCTCCGATTTCTTCGGCGCTGCGTTGCAGCTGGCCGATCACGCTGTTCTGCAGCTCCTTTTCGTCGTATTGGCCCTGCGGGAAAACGATCGACACCGCCCCCACGATACGATCCCCCCGGCCAAAGACCGGTAGCGCAAGGGAGCTGACGCCCTCGACGTATTCCGATGAGCTGAGGGAATAGCCGCACTGCCGGATGGTGCCCAGCACGGCAGACAACTCCTTGCGCCCGACCAGGATATTCGCGGTATGCGTCGACAGGCTGAGCCGTTCGAGGATCGCTTCGCGTTCATCCTCATCGAGGAAGGCCAGGATGGCGCGCCCCACGGCGGTCGGGGCGACCGGAACTCGACTGCCGACCGTAACCATGTTCAGGGTGAAGCGATTGGGCATGAAGGCATGGGCGACATAAACCGCCTCATCCCCGTCGATCATGGCAAAGGAGACCGATTCCCCGATGTCATGCGACACGCGCCGCAATACCGGCTGAACGACCTGCGGAATGCTGCGCGTTTCCAGGAATCCGCGGCTAAGGCGCAGGACACGCGGCGTCAGCTGATACCGCCCGCGATCATGCGAGACAAACCCCAACTGTTCCAGCGTCCGTACCAGGCGGCGGACCACGGCCCGGTTCAATTGCACCTTGTCGGCGATTTCGGTGATCGTCAATTCCCGGTTGCGGCCTTCAAACGCCACAATAACTGACAAACCTTTGCCAAAGGTTGACGAGACTTCCTTGTCGTCCTTGCCCAGTAGTTCATGCAATATCATTACAACGCTCGCTTTTGGCGCTGCAAAAGCGCCTTTTGACAGGCCGGCAGAACCACCAACTTACTCGCTTCCGATCCGAAGCGGCTCCGCGCGCCGGCGCTGAAATGATCATTGCTCCGACGGTAGGAAGCCATATCCTGCTCCCCCGCAGCTTTCAACAATCAGTTCATCTCCCTGGTTCAGGACCGGGGCGGAGCGGCTACCTAGCGTCTCGATGCTCCCGTCGCGCCGCACGACCCGCGCAGCTGCCGGCTTTGGAGAGCCTCCGCCCCGCACGCCAGTGGGCACATGGCAGAACCTGTCTCCCCGCAGCGACACATTGATGCCGTCCTGCAAGGCCAGATATCGTCGTTCGATCCCATCGCCGCCGCGGAATTGCCCTGCGCCTCCGGACCCTTTGCGCCGTCTTGCCCGGATCACGCGTACCGGTATCTGGGATTCCAGTGCTTCGACAGGCATGTTCATGGCATTGCCCACATCGGTGGAAATTCCGGCGACCCCATCGCCCGCCGGGCCGCCGCCCGCACCGCCCGCGATGATTTCCGTGGCGATGAACCTTTGGTCCGTCTCCGTCTTACCGGAAAATGCCAGAACGAATGACATGCCCGAATTCGCGGCAGGCATCGTGCCGGGCAGGGCCAGGGCCAGCCCCTGCAGCAACGCCGACGTGGTGGACCGTACGATCCCCATCCGGGCATTGACCGCGGCGGGGGGGGATGCATTGATCGCGCTCGCTTCGGGCAGGATCAACGTGATCCGGCGCACCACGCCGCCATTGCGAAACACCGTGTCACCCAAAGTGCTGAGCAGGCTGTAGAAGGCGGCGGCAAACGGCCCCGACCGGACGCAATTGATCGGCGCGGCGACCTGTGCGCTGGTGCCGGTGAAATCCGCGACAAAGCGTTCCTCGGCACAGTTGAGCCGGAGCTTGATCCGCACCTCGGGCAAGCCGGGCGAAGGGTCCAGCTGCTCTGTTGCGTCATGGGGGCCGGGGGCCATCTGCGAAATTGCGTGGCGGGCCAGTTCTTCGCCCCGGTCAAGGCAGGATTGAGCCCCGGTGCGAAACTGTTCAAGCCCCACCTCGGTCGCGAGGCGTGACAACAACGTGGCGGCCCGGGTCGCCGCGCCGACCTGCGACGCCAGATCGCCCAGCACCGTGTTGGCCGCCCGCGAATTGCTGTTGATCAAATCCTCGATCGTGGGATCGATGCGATCCCCTTGCCCCAGCCGCAGCGGGCCAAGGCGCAGACCTTCCTGGTAGATATCGACCGCATCCGGGGGCACCGATCCCGCGCGCATCCCGCCCATGTCCTGATGGTGCAGGATGCTGGCCGCCAGGGCGATGACGGTCCCATCCGCAAAGATTGGCCGCACGACCGTCAGATCGGGCAGATGGGTTCCGCCTTGAAACGGATCGTTCATCAGGAACAGGTCGCCATCGCGCATCGTGTTGACCGGAAACCGTGAGATGATTGCGCGCGCCGAGCCATCAAGCGCGCCCAGCAGCAGCGGGATGGCATCCGACAACGCCAGCAACTCGCCCTCGGGAGTCAAAATCGCTGCGGCGGCATCATTGCCTTCGCGGACCACCGGGGACACGGCCGTGCGAAACAGCAGTTCCTGCATCGATTGGGCGATGGCATTCAACCGCATTTGCAAGGTTTCGGGTCGGGCCGTTCTGGCCTCTGCGCTGCTGCGGACGAAGGCGGTGATACCTCCTTGATCAACGGCCTGCCATCCGGCGGGCAAGTGCATGTCCCTCAAATGCCCGCCCGCCAACGTCAGGCCATTGCCTGTCCGCGCCTCAAACCGGATCGCTCCGATGCCAAAGACGAAGCCTGCCTCGCGGGAAGGCCTGCCGAAGCGGGCCGTGTGATCGGCAGCAAAGGCGTCGCGCAGCGTTTCGACCGTGGGCGTTTGTGTCTCCAGCGTCAGCGTGACCGGATGCATGAACCCATTGGTGGCCATCGCAACCCGAAGCGCCACCTGTTCGGACCCGCGGGCGGCTTTGTCATCATCTGCGGGACTGCTGCTCCGCAAGGCGGTCAGTGCGCGGTCCAGGTCGGTCTGGGTCAATTGATCCAGTGGGGTATTGATTGGCGCAGCGGCCTCGGTCGCATGCCGGCCCATCAACAACCCGACCGCGCCGGACATGGGCGACCGTCTGTCCACGATCACACGCGAGCCCCCCGTGCGTTCGGCCAACAGACAGGCCAGCGTTCCGCCGAGCCCGCCGCCCAGTATCAGCGGCACGGCGGCCGGATCGACATTCCGGTCCACCGCATAGCGCACGACGCTGGCTACGATCCGATCCAGGGCCGCGTCCCGAATGCCCAGGGCCAGGTCCGCGACCGTCATTCCCGCCCGCTCGGCCAATCCGCCCAGTCGTCGCTGCCCATCCCGGACAAGCGATCCCGGCAAAGCGCCCAGTGAGACCAGCGCGTCCGTCAGCGTCGGAGCATCCTCGTCGGCTTCTGCCCCAATCTCCAGGCCACGGGCCTTGTCCCAGATGGCCCTTGATCCGCCCCCGATGGCGACGCTGTGGATGTCGGCGCTCTCAAGCCGGGTCGGCACGCCGGCCATCACGCTATGATGCGTCAGCGAAGGTGCTCCGTTCTTGATCAGGGCGACGTCGGTGCTGGTAGATCCGATATCCAGCGCGATGGCTTGATCCGCCCAGGCCTGCGCTGCCAGAGCACCGGAAAACAGCGCCGATGCGGCCGGCCCGCTCGCCAATTGCCGGCTGGTGGTTTTCAGTGCCTCCGCTTTGGAAATGAGATGGCCCCGAGACTCTCCGAAGGACAGGCGCCCGGCAAAGCCCAGCCCCGCCAGGGCTGCCGCGATGTCTTCCACGTTGCTCCGTTGCGCCGGGGACAATGCGGCCTCAAGGCAGGCTGACAAGGTCCGCTCGTATTCACGCGCGTTGCCGTCCACTTCGTGAGACAGAATGACCGGAACGTCCGGCGCAACCTCGGCGATGACCTCGGCGCATTGGCTTTCATGTCTGGGGTTGAGGTGCGAAAACAGCAGACAGACGGCGATCGCCTCCACGCCCTGTTCCACCAGATGGGCGGTGGCCGCGCGGATCCTGCCTGTCGACAGTGGCGTCACTTGCGCCCCGGTCGGGTCCAGCCGCCCGTCAACTTCATGGATGGTCTGCGGGGCAACCAGGAACGTCGGCGCGGGCGACCGTGCGACCGGATGATATAGATCGGCCCGGTTCTGCCGGGCCAGCGGCAGTGTATCGGCGAAACCTTCGGTGGTGATCAGCCCCACTCGTGCGAAATTCCTCCCCAACAGCATGTTGATCGCGCCCGTGGACCCGATGCGGATTTCGGACAATCCAGCGGGATCAAACGCCCATTTCCGTGCCAAATGCCGGATCGCAGCCACGATCTCGTCAGCTGTGAGGCCCGGACCACGGGTGAATTTGTCCGCCTTGATGTTCGTGCCGTCCGAATAGGCAACATCCACGGTGACCGCACCGATATCGATACCCAGCACGCCCATCACGCGGTCGTCCCGACCTGAAGTTCCAGCGCGGTTTCCAGGCCAAGGAATTCGACATCCCGTCCCCCCGGCACCCGCCACATGGTCGAGGCGAAAGTTCCCCGGTGGCCCAGGGCAATGATCCCATGATGCCAGACGCCGGGATTATAGATCACCAGATCCTCTGGACCGCCAATGAACCCATGAGCACGGCTGTTGTGGGGGTGCCCTTCCCAGACGATGACAAGATATTGCGAGACCGACATGGGGATGAACATCTGAGCGCTATGGGTGTGAACCTCGGCCTGCGTAAGTCGCAGCGTTGGCCCCTCTCCCTCCACTTCGTAGAAATCCAGCGCAAAGTCTGTGGCGTCCGTGTCGTGGGCAAAGACCGCTTGTGATTTGGTCAGACGGGCGATCCCGTCACGGATGGATTTGGTATCCCCCTCCCCGACGCTGGCGACATGGCCAAAGGGGGCGAACTCTTCGTGTGTCAGAGGTCTCAGCGATACCATCTTTATCCTCGTTTGATCGATTATCGAGCAAAATCTGCGCTCACATTGCTACGGCCTTGCAGTCACCTTTCAAAGATTTTCGCAACTTCGCAAGCCGCAATTGCCATATTTATGCATATTTATTGCGCAAAAGGCACCGGAAGAATATCCTTTTCATACGGAAGGCGGTTGACTAACGGGAATTCGCTCGTAACGATAGGCGAACTAATGATCGATATTCGGTGGATTCATGACTCATTACTACTGGGGCGACCTGACCGCTCACAAGCTTCGGGAACTGGTGGACGACAATACCGTCGCCCTGCTGCCCGTGGGCGCGATCGAGCAGCACGGGCCGCATCTGCCGCTTGGTACCGACGCCACCCTGGCCGAAGGCATAGCCCGCCACGCCGCCGAAGCGGTGACGGATGCCCAGGTAGTGATCTTGCCCACGATCTCCGTCGCCAAATCCGATGAGCACCTGGATTTTCCCGGCGTGCTGACCCTGGACGCCACGACGTTGCAATCCGTTCTCATGCGGATCGGCCACAGCGTCGCACGTTCGGGCATTCGCCGCCTTGTCCTGCTGAATGCACATGGCGGCAACGTTCCGGTGTTGCAGACAACGGCGCGGGCGCTGCGGATCGAGGCGGGAATGTTCTGTGTCGCGGCAGGCTGGATGAGCATGGGATACCCCCCGGGGTTGATCCCGGAACACGAAATGCGCGATGGCATTCACGGCGGCTTGGTCGAAACCGCCGCCATGCTGCACCTGCGCCCTGATTTGGTCGTTATGGACGCGGCCAGGGATTTCATTCCAAACTCCCGCAAAGTGGCCGAAGAGAACGACGTCCTGCGGTTGCTTGGCCCGGTGTCCGCCGGTTGGGTCATGTCCGACCTGAACTCCGACGGGGTCGCGGGGAACGCCGCTCTTGCCACACCGGAAATCGGCAAGGCGTTGGTGGATCATGCCGCGACACGCTATGCCCGACTGCTGGAAGAAGTGGCCCGATACGACATCCCGTTCCCGGGCCCGCAGACATGAGCCAGACCGCCCGTGAAAGGCTGCGCGGCACCTGGTTTGTCAACGCACGGGTTCCCGCCGCGCTGGTCAATGGGTTCGCCCTGCGCGACACGGCGGCGGAACTCGCGGCGTTGGATTTCGGCATCACTGCCGATGGCGCGCTGACCTCCGAACGGGGCGAAGCCCGCGCCGTCGATCTGGAGGGGCGGATCGTCCTGCCCACTTTCGTGGATTCACATGTCCATCTCGACAAGGCCTACATCGTCGATCGCACGGGCATTCCGCACGGCGGGCTGATGGATGCGGTGGGGCTTTCCATTGCGGACGCCAGCAACCGCACGGTTGCGGACCTGCAAAGGCGCATGACCCGCGCGCTGGAGCGGGCCTTCCAAAATGGGACCTCCGCGATGCGGACCCACCTCGATACACCGGTGATGCCGGCACAAAGCCCGGCCTGGCAGGTTCTGTGCGACATGCGCCAGAACTGGACCGACCGGATCGCATTGCAGGCCGTGGCCCTGATGGCGCTGGACCGGGTGGACAGCCCGGATTTCTCCGAGCGGTGCCGCCAGATCGCTGAGTTCCGTGGCATCCTCGGCGCGTTCATCGTGCCGGGCAGCGCGACGCCCGAGCGGCTGGATGCGCTCTTCCGGGCTGCGCAGGATGCGGGGCTGACGGTCGATTTCCACGTCGATGAAACGCTGGAACCCGGGGCAAACGCGCTGGAACTGATCTGCGACAGCATCCTGCGCACCGGATTTGCCGGTCAGGTTGTCGCCGGGCACTGCTGTTCGCTGCGTTCCGCCACCCCCGAGGACCGCGCCCGTATCATAGGCAAGGTCGCACAAAGCGGTGTGCATATCGTATCGCTGCCGCATTCCAACCTTTTCCTACAGGATCGCGTCGCAGGCACCACACCGGCGCGTCGCGGCATCACCGCCGCGCGCGAATTGGCCGCGGCGGGCGCATCCATTCATTTCGCCTCTGACAACGTGCAGGATCCTTTCTATCCCTACGGCGATTTCGACATGTTTGACGTGTTTCGCACCGCCGTGAACGCGGCGCACCTGCATACCGACATGATCGGATGGCTGGCGCGCCAAACGCAAACCGCGGCTCGTGCCTGCGGGTTCGACCACCACGGACGTATCGTCGCCGGCGCGCCCGCCGACCTGATCCTTTTTGACGCCCGCACCGGGCAAGACCTGATGAGCCGCCCGGCACAGGACCGCATTGTCCTGCGTGCAGGGCTGCCTGTGCAATCAAGCCCCCTCAATCTGCGCGAGCTTTTCGCGATGGAGTATTCATGACAGCAGATATCGCCGCGTGTCGTAAAGCGCTGGAACATCTCGACATTGACGACAACCCCAAGACCGTGCGCCAGAAAAGCCGCGATTTCTATTGGTACAGCCCCATTCTGAAAGAACAACTGGACGAGGTGACAGCGGATCTGGTCATTGCCCCCCGTTCCGTCGACGAAGTGGTCGAAATCCTGGCGGCATGCTGGAAATACGATGTGCCGGTCACCACGCGCGGTGCGGGTACGGGCAACTACGGCCAGGCCATGCCGCTATTCGGGGGAGTCGTGCTGCATATGCGGTACATGAACGAAATCCTCGAGATCGGCCCCGACTACTTTGTCGCGCAGGGCGGGACGGTGATCGAAGAAATCGAAACGGCTCTGCGTGGGCAAGGCAAGGAAATCCGCCTGTTCCCCTCGACCATGAGTTCGGCGACAATCGGCGGATTCATCGCGGGCGGTTCCAGCGGCGTGGGTGCCATCCGCTGGGGCGGGTTGCGCAATCCCGAAAACATCCGTCGGTTGCGGTTGGTGACGATGGAGGAAACCCCGCGGACGATTGACCTGACCGGTGCCGAAGACATCAGCAAGGCCGCTCATGCCTATGGCGTCAACGGCGTTATCGTCGAGGTGGAGATGCCCGCCGATCCCGCGACGGACTGGATCGACGTGGTGATCGGCACGGATACGTTTGAAAACTCGTGCAAGCTGGCGTTGAAGATCGGGGATGACAACACGGTCTGCAAACGCATGCTGTCGAATTTCGAAGCCGAGATCCCCACCCGTTATTTCCGCCGACACAGTCCCCACCTGGACCCGTCCGAGGCGATGCTGGCCGTCACGGTGTCCCCAGATACCATTGATCGCCTTGCTGAAATCGTCGCGGCGACCGAGGGCGCGACGCTGCGCCTGCGCTATGACCGGCTGGACGATGGCGTCCGGTTGCCTGCCGTTTTCGAACTGGCCTGGAACCACACCACTTTGCGCGCGCTGAAGATTGATCCTTCGATCACATATCTTCAGATGATGCTGCCCCGGCCCGTAATGTTCGAACAACTTGCCCAGATCAAACAGCGCTTTGGCGATGAGTTGATGATGCATTTCGAATTCACCCGGTTCAACGGTGTGGTGGCCCCGGTGGGCATCCCGATCGTGCGCCACACTTCGAACGAGCGGCTTGAGGAAATCGTGCAGATCCTTGAACTTGAAATTGGCGCGCCTGTGTTCAATCCCCATCGCGTCACGCTCGAAGAGGGCGGGATGAAGAAAACCAACCCCCATCAGCTGGAATTCAAGCGGCAGGCAGATCCCAAGGGTCTGATGAACCCTGGCAAGATGATCGCCTGGACCGATCCCGAATGGTCGCCGACCCCCGGCAAAACCTACCTTTTTGCCGAATAGGTCCCACGACACAGACCGACTTGAAGGAGTCTGAGATCATGACGGATACCAAACGCCATGTTACCATCATCGGCGCCGGGATTGTCGGCGTCAGTTGCGCCGCTTTCCTTCAGCGCGAAGGGTTCGACGTCACTGTCGTGGACAAGCTGGAGCCCGGTCAGGGCACGTCCTTCGGCAACGCGGGCTCGGTTTCGCCCAGTGCGATCCTGCCCGTGGCAATGCCGGGCATTATGAAGAAAATTCCGCGCTGGCTTCTTGATCCGCTCGGGCCGCTGACCGTGCGCTGGTCTTATCTGCCCTATGTCGCGCCCTGGCTGTTGCAGTTCATCCGCCACGCCAACCGTGACGAAGCCGTGCGCGTCGCCACCGCCATGCGCAATCTAATGGGCACCGTCTTTGACGACTACCGGACGCTTTTGCCGGCGCAGGATTTTGCCCATCTTTTCCGCCGTAACGGATGCCTGTATATCTATGAAAACCAGGAGGAGCTTCGCGCCGCGAAATGGTCGCTCGACCTGCGGCGCGATCTGGGGGCCGAAATGGTCGAGGTTGGCGGTGATGAAATCCGTCAATTCGAACCAGCATTGAACAAACGGTTCGACCTCGGCATCTATGCGCCGGAAAACGGATCGACCATCGACCCATACCGGTTGGTCAATTCAATTGCGGATGTGGTGAAACGCAACGGCGGCAAATTCGTCACGGCCGAGGTGCGCGATGTCACCTTGGGCGATGATGGCCCCGTCTCGCTTGAGACGTCGGTGGGCACACTGCCGGTGGACAAATTGGTTCTGGCCGCAGGCGCATGGTCATCGCCGTTGGCCCGGAAACTGGGCGCCAAGGTGCCACTTGAGACGCAGCGCGGCTATCATGTCACCTTTTCCAATCCCCGGATCGAAGTACACCGCACGGTGATGTGGAACACCCGCAGCGTCTTCGTGAACCCGATGGAGGTCGGATTGCGGATCGCCGGCACGGTCGAACTGGCCGGGTTGAAAGCTGCGCCCAATTTCGCCCGCGCCGACAAACTTGCCGACATCGCGCGCGATATGTTCCCCGATCTTGACACCGCCGAACAATCGCAATGGATGGGGCATCGTCCCTGCCTGCCGGACAGTCTGCCTGTCGTCGACCGTTCCCCGCGCTATGCCAACACCGTCTTCGCCTTCGGGCATCAACATGTCGGCATATGCTCGGGCGGGCCGACCGGCAAACATGTCGCCGCCTTGATGGCCGACAAGATACCTGAAATCGACCTTGCGCCATTCTCGGCAAACCGCTTCTAGCGGCTTCACCTAACCGACTTTCCTACGGGAGGACCCAACATGACTGTGCAGGCTAAAGTCCAGCTTTCTGAAGGCACCGGCCATTCCGGCACCCCAACCGGCGCAACCGCCGAGGTGGGCGAGGTGGCGCTGTCCTTTGACAACATCTCGATGCAGTTTCCTGATGGTACGCAGGCGCTGGAAAACGTGTCGCTAACCATCCAACGCAACGAATTCGTTTCCGTCGTCGGGCCGTCCGGCTGCGGGAAATCCACGCTTCTCAAAATCGCGTCTGGCCTGTTCCCCCAGACCGGAGGCGTGGTCAAGGTGGATCGCGATCAGTTGGGCTACACCTTTCAGGATGCGACGCTACTGCCTTGGCGCAAGGTCCAGGGCAACGTCGAGCTGTTGATGGAACTGCGCGGGTATTCAGCGGAAAAGCGTCGGCAGATCGCACAGGAACAGATCAAGATGGTTGGCCTTGACGGGTTTGGGGATCATTATCCCAAACGGCTGTCGGGCGGGATGCGCATGCGGGCCTCGCTGGCACGGTCGCTGGCGCTCAAACCCAGTGTCTTCATGTTCGACGAACCCTTTGGCGCGTTGGATGAAATCACGCGCGAGCGGCTGAATGACGAATTGGTGTCGCTGTTCATGCGCAATGGCTTCACGGGCCTGTTCATCACCCATTCGATCCCCGAGGCGGTTTACCTGTCCAGCAAGGTGTTGGTGATGTCGCGCAGGCCAGGCAGGATTTTGCAGGAATTCGAAATCCCTTTCGACTATCCCCGCGATCCCAACCTTCGGTACACCTCGGAATTCGCGTCGCTTTGCAACGAAATCAACGTCGCGTTGCGCGACGCAATCGAACAGTGAAACTACACATGACCCAGACGTCGTCAAATCAGAACCTTGTCGCCCACCCGCCGGTTCCCGCCTCTGCTCCGCGCGGCACTTTTGCCAATTTGCTCATGCTTCTGGTACCCCCGATCATCCTGTTCGGTGTTTTCCTGTTCGGCTATGCCATGCTGCGGGTCAATCTCGAACCGCACCGGCAGTTCCTGATGCCCTCGGGCTATGAGCTGTGGTCGAATGCCTTTGGCCTGCCCGAAGTGCGCGCAGAGCTTTTCCAAAGATCGCTCATCACCATCAGTATCGCTTTGACTGGCCTGTGCATTTCGATCCCCGTAGGCATCCTGCTGGGCGTCATCATGTTCCGCGCCACGATCCTGGAACGCGCCATGTTCCCCAATATCGTGGCGTTCCAATCGATCCCGACACTGGCGATCATCCCGCTGATCCAGACAGCGTTGGGCTTTGGCACACTGCCAAAAGTTCTGATCGTCGCGAAGTTCACCATGTTTGCGATTCCGATCACCCTGCTTTTGGGGCTGAAAAGCGTCGATCGCGGCATCATCAACCTGTTCCGCCTTCAGGGGGCAAGCTGGCGCACCACGCTGGTCAAGGCCTGCTTCCCATCGGCGGCGCCGGCGCTGTTCGCCGGGCTGCGGATTGCCGCGGGTCTTGCCGTCATCAGCGCGATCGTGTCGGAATTGTTCTTCCTCGCCGGGCGCGGTGGCCTGGGGCAGATGATCATCAACTCCAAGATCGATTTCAAATACGAACAGATGTACGCCGCACTCATCACCGCCACCTTCCTGTCGGTCTGCGTCTACATCGGCTTCACATGGCTGGGCCACCGGTTGTTCTCCGACTGGCATGAATCCGGCGGCAAGGAAACCTGAAACCTTGTCCCACTCCGGACCTGGCGGTCCACAAAAAACCACATCAACAGTGAGGGAAACAAAATGAAAAAATCCAGATCAGCATTCATGGCCACGGCACTGGTCAGCCTGTCGCTTGGCGCGCAGCAGGCGTCAGCGCAAGAACCGGGCGCGTTTGCCGCCCAAGCCTATACAACGCCGCTGGCCGAGGTTTGCCCCGATCCGTTCATCGTCCAGAAGGACTGGCTGGCCCAGGCCGAACACGGGGCATTGTATCAGATGATCGGCGGTGCCGGCACGATGGAAAGCGGCCGTTACACCGGGCCTCTCGGCAGCACGGGCATCGACCTCGTCATTCTGGAGGGCGGCGGCGGCATGGGGCTGGGCGACGGCGAAACCGCCTATTCCTCGCTCTACATGGGCAATTCCAAGGCCGGGCTGCGCCCGCATCTGGGCTACCAGGAACTGGACAACGCCTTTATCTTTTCCAAACGCTTCCCGGTTGTTGGCGTGGCAGCCCCGCTGAACATCGCCCCGCAGGGCCTGTTCTGGGACCGCGGAACCTACCCCGAAGGGTTCAAGAGCATCGAGGACATTATCGCCTTCGCCGAATCCGGCAAGGGCATGATCTACGTTTCGACAATCCAGCGGACCTTTGGCCTGTATCTTGTCCAATCCGGTGTCCCCCGCGACGCCTTTGTCGAAGGGTATCGTGGCGACGGTGAAAACTTTGTCACCAACAACGGCACCTGGCTGAACCAGGGCTTTGTCACCAGCGAACCCTTTGCCTTCTCCACCGGCAACAACTGGGGCAAGCCGATCGATGCCGTGACGGTCGGGGAACTGGGTTACCCCAATTATTCGGGCATGCTGTCCGTCGCAACCGACCGTATGGACGAGCTGGCGCCTTGCCTCGAAAAGCTGGTGCCCATCATCCAGCAGGCGGTTGTCGACTACATGGATGATCCGACCGAGGTTCTTGAAACCATTCACGAATTCACCCAGGAAGGTTACGCCACCTCGTGGTGGAAACTGTCGATGGACAAGCTCGAATTCGGCTGGAAAACCCTCAAGGAGCAGCAGATCATGGGCAATGGCTCCAACGACGTCGTTGCCGATTTCGATGAGAACCGCATAGCCACCATGTTTGAAATCGTCAGCCCCTGGCTGGACGAACGCGCGCTGGAAGATCTCGATCCGCAAACTGTGGTGACGAACCGTTTCATCGATCCCTCCATCGGCCTCAAGTAGACGGAACACAAACGTCGTCGCCCCGCCCCCGGGGCGGCGATCCGTCCAATCCAAGCCAGGAAAATGGTCATGACCCGCGCCGTCGGCCTCGCGCCTCCCTTTTCGAACTACAGCCACGCGGTCGAAGTGCCCGCTGGCTCGCGTTTGCTGGTATGTTCCGGTCAGCTGGGCATGCGCGCCGATGGCAGCATTCCAAACGACACCGCCGAACAGGCAAAAATCTGCTTCGATAACATCAGCATCATTCTGGCCGAGGCAGGCATGGAACTTTCCGATGTGGTCCGCATCAACGCCTATGTCACTGACCGCGAACACATGGCGCCCTATATGGACGTGCGCAACGCGTTATTCCCCGCCCCCTACCCCGCATCGACATTGATGATCGTCAGCGGCTTTACCCGACCCGAATTCACCGTCGAAATCGAAGTGATTGCTGCCAGCCAGTAATGTGCGACCCGACGTGTCTTTGGCCGTCCTTGGAGTTTCCGCGCTTTTATCAAGGTCACAGGCTGGTATCGTGACCTGATGTCCCGAGGTCAGCCGGAACCTTGTTCCCGATTGCCCCGTGCGGGCGTTCCCCGTTGTCGTGTCTACCGTTGCCCGGCAGCGGTGTGCATGGCACACCGTGAGTTTCCGTGTTGGCCAAGGCCTGCATTCGGACCATTTTCGACCGTCGCGCAGCAATGCGCTTGCGAGGATCACGAGCTTGCGCATCGTGCCTGTCAATGACGATCCAAACATCAGATTTGACAATAGCTCGTTCAAGAGCGCGTTGAACGACTTGTGTGCGACATCCGCCCACGACGCATCTGTCCAATCCGGCCCCCCGCCCTGCGGTGTCGTTCAGGGGTTGCGGATCGCGAAGCCCAGGTCGAGCGTGCCTTCTCCGATGGGCAGGTAGAAATCCAGCCATTCGGCCTCAGGCAGGCTGCTCAGCAGGGGTGCCGCACCGGTGTAATCGCGCACCAGGCTGGCACTCATGAAGAACTTGATCGGGCGGCCTTTCGCGTCCGTGACGGCATGCAGCTTAGCTCCTCTCGGTGATTGTTCCAATCACCTGCCGGGCAATGGTTCATGCCACCCTTTGTCCGCCCAATCAGCCTGCCACGCCCCCCTTTTTCAATCGCAGGTTCGAAGCCGTGCGGTGCGCCTTGAGATAGGTGGCGTCGATCATCACCGTCTTCCGGTCTGCGGCTTTGGAAGCGAGCTCCTCCATCATCCGGGCGAAAACATCCATGTCGCTCCAGCGCTGCCATCGATTGTCGAGGGTCTTCGGTGGACCATACTCCGGCGGCGCATCGGACCAACGCAAGCCATTGCGATTGATGAAGGTAATCCCGCTCAGGACCCGCCGGTCGTCGACCCTCGGCTTGCCATGGCTCTTTGGAAAGAACGGCCGCAGCCGCGTCATCTGGGCGAAGCTCTGCCAGAAAAGATTGCTCATCATGCCTCATCGGTTCGGAAGCGTGAATCACGCCGGCAAGGTGGTCGCAAGCCGATTTACGGGTCCTGACCCTGGCGGATGTTCCAGAGCGTCGCGCTGAAACAGGTGGACCTCGAAATCGTGACAGCGGCGCGCGAAATTTACCACGTGGATCAGATCGTGGAACGGCTACGTCAGACTGGTCTGGCGGTGCGCGTCGGTTCCGGGCCATGGGTCGGGGTCGGCTGCATCAGTATCGGTCGAGATGGGCCGCGAAAGTATCACCTGCATAACTGCGGCGGAATCGATCTTCCGCCACCAGGCGCGGCATCACCTGATCGAAAAACAACCGGTAGGACTCCATCGACCCACCGGGAAAGGCGATGAAACCGTCGATTGCGCCGGCGTCGTGCCAGCGCAGGATCTCGGCCACCGCATCCTCGGGGGTGCCGATCACCGGCCAATGGCTCGATCCGGTGACTTCGACCGAGTTCATCAAGGCTTCGACCGTCGGGGCGTCGTGCTCGATCCGGCGATAGAGCAACTCTGCATGGGTGCGGCTGCGCACCGTTTCGGGGCGGCGGATCATCTCGGAGGTGATCCGTGTATCCGGGGACAGCACGGTCAGGTCGATCCCGGCATTGTCGCGCACATGGTCGATCTTGCGTTGATCTCCCAGCCCGCGATGGGTGTCGGCGAACAGCGCCTGCGCCGCGTCGCGGGTTTCGGCCAGGAACAGGCTGAGACCGGGCAGGACCCGGATGTCGTCGGGGTCGCGCCCATGTCCGGCGGCGCGGGCACGCATGTCGCGGCGCAGTTCCCGCGCCACCTCCATGTCGGGACAGGACGCAAAGATCGCCTGGGCGCAGGACGCGGCAAAATCACGCCCTGCGGGAGAGGCACCGGCCTGAAACAGCGGTAGCGGCGCCGGGTGGCTCGGCATGTTGAGTGGGCCTTCGACGCGATAGTGATCGCCCGCATGGTCAATCGGCGTGACGCGGGCGGCGTCGATCATCTTGCCGGCGTCACGATCCATCAGCACCGCATCGGCCGGAAAGCTGTCCCAGAGCCTGCGCACCACATCGAGGTATTCCCGCGCGGCGGCATAACGGTTGTCGGCCGATGGCATCTGTTCCAGCCCGAAGTTGGCATGCCCGCCCAGCGAAGTCACGATGTTCCAGCCCGCGCGGCCGTTGGACAGCCAATGCAGCGACTGCAATTGCCGGGCCAGCAGGAACGGCGGGAAAAAGGTGGTCGAGGCGGTGGTCACCAGACCGATCGCTTCTGTCTGACCGGCAATGGCGGCAAATTGCAGCGTCGGATCAAGCCCGCCGACATGGCCGCCCATGTGAAATAGCGCATCGGCGCGGAAAAAGAAGTCTAGGTGCGCCGCCTCTGCCCGTCTGGCGTGGTCCAGTCCCGGATTGCCGGTCATGCCGCGCGCGGCACCGCTGTCGGGGCGCCGCCACGCATTTCCCGAAAGCCATGTCTGGTTGGCGGAAAACCCGATGTGAAGACGGTGGGTGGCGGACATGGCTGTCTCCTGTTCTGCTTTGGGGCCCCCTGTGTTCAATCCGTTGCAGGGTGGTGGTGTTTGATCATGTGGATCCGCGATTGTCTACTGATTTACTCTGGATTATACCGCAATACGGAACACGTTCCGATTTTGGCGGACCCATGCGGGAAAGAGAGGCATTTTGCTGCACTTCAGGCAGATCGCGGCCAGCTATGGCGCGGATGGACCACCGGTTCTGTCAGACCTTTCGGTCGGTCTTGCGCCGGGCAGCTTTACCGCACTTGTCGGACCCAACGGTTGTGGCAAATCCACCCTGCTCAAAGCGGCGATGGGGCTGTTGCCCCGTCAAGACGGGAAGGTGACGCTAAATGACACCGAGCTGACGACCCTGAACCGCCGGGACCGGGCGCGACGCATTGCCTATCTGCCGCAGGATTGTCATTGCCCCGATTACATCAGCGTAGTCGAACTGGTCGAACTGGGCGGCTATGCCCGCCGCGGCCTGTTCGGCGGCGTCAGCAAAGCGCAGAAACAGGAGTTTCTGGCCGCGCTCGACACCGTGGGTCTGGCCGATATGGCCGCAGCCCAGGTCAGTGCCTTGTCCGGCGGCCAGCGCCAGAGGGCCTGGATTGCCATGATCCTGGCGCAGGCGGCACAGGTGATCTTGCTGGACGAGCCAGTCAATCACCTTGATCTGCGCTACCAGATCGCGGTGCTTGAACTGGTGCGGCAGATTGCTGTCGAACAGGGCCGGATCGTGGTCTGCGTGCTGCATGATCTCAACCTCGCGGCCAGCTATGCCGACAGGATCGTGATGATGCACAAGGGGCGCTTTGCCGCCCAGGGGCCGGTGCGCGAGGTGCTGACGCCGGGCAACCTGCGCACGGTCTATGGCGTCGAGGCCGATATCTTCGACCGGGGCCTGCGCCAGATCTGTATGCCCTTGGGGCTGGCGGAATGATCCGGGTTCTGGCTCCTGCCGGCGTGTTGCTTGCGCTCAGCCTGCTGGCCAGCTTGGCGCTGGGCTCGCAAACCTATGGTGCGGCGACGGTGCTGGCCGCGCTGACCGCGCCGGACCCGGAGAGTTACGACCACTTCGTGATCACCAGCCAAAGGCTGCCGCGCGCCTTGATCGCGCTCTATACCGGGGCGCTGATGGCCATGGGCGGCGCGGTCCTCCAGGCGCTCAGCCGCAATCCGCTGGCCTCGCCTCAGATGCTGGGGATCAATGCCGGGGCGGCGCTGTTCGTGGTGCTGGGGGCGGTGTTTTTCGAACTGCCCCGGGCGGGGAGTGGCGCCTTGGCGCTGGTGGGCGGGCTGGCCGGGTTTGCCGGTTGCCTGGCGCTGGCGCGATTGGCCAGCGTCTCGACCAATCCGCGCGGGCTGGGGCTGATCCTGTCGGGCGCGATCCTGTCGATGTTGCTGTCGGGGGCAGCAAATGCGCTTCTGCTCGCCGACCCGAACCTGCGATCGGAATTCCTCAACTGGCTGAGCGGCAATATCAACCACGTTTATGCCGACCGGCTCGCTGACTTGTGGTGGCTGGGCGTTGGAGCGGGCATCGTTCTGCTGATCCTGGCGCGGCCGCTGACATTGGTGTCGCTGGGCCGGGATACCGCTGCCGCCGCCGGGGTGGCGATCTGGCCGGTGACGCTCTGCGGGGTCGCTGCGGTGGTTATCGGCGCCAGTTCCGCGGTGGCAATCTGCGGACCGGTGGGCTTTGTCGGGTTGGTGGTGCCGCATATGCTGCGGCCCTTCACCGGCAATATGCTGACCCGGCTGCTGCCGGCCTGCGCCTGTGTCGGTGCCGGCCTGTGTCTTTGGGCCGATATCGCCGCGCGGCTGGCGTTCCGGCCCTTCGTTCTGAATACCGGGGTGATGATGGACCTTCTGGGCGGCATCGCCTTTGTCTGGATCGTGCGCCGACATTATTTCACCCCACGCCGGGCCGGGGCCGGGGCATGACCCAGGCGCTGGACGGATCGACGCTTTGGCACCTGCCGCCCTTTGGCGCGGTGCGTCGGCGCGATTTGCTGACCTGTGTGGCACTGGTGGCGGCAACGTTGCTCTGTGCCGCGATCCACCTGCGCACAGGCACCATTGATCTGCGCTGGTCCGGCATCTGGCAGGCGGTGCTGGGGCAAGCCGGGGACGACAGCTATGCCATCTGGCAGGTGCGCCTGCCCCGGCTGGCTTTGGGATGGTGCGTCGGTTGTTCGGTGGCGCTGACCGGGGCGCTGATGCAATCGCTGGTGCAGAACCCCTTGGCCGACCCGGGGTTGCTGGGACTGAGCCAGGGCGCTCTGGTGGCGGTGATCCTGTCGATGGTTTTCTGGCCTGCCCTGCCCTATCCGCTCCTGCCGCTGGTTGCGCTGACCGGAGGCCTGGCGGTCGGGCTGGTGCTGATCGCATTGACCCGGGGCGCGGCACAGGCAGGCATGGCAGTGCTGCTGATGGGAATCGCGGTGGAAACCCTGCTTTCCTCGGTGGCCTCGGTCCTGGCGCTTTATACCCCGCCCGAGGTCTCCGCTGCGCTTGGCGCCTGGATGGCCGGGTCACTGGTCATGGCCGATTGGCCGCGGGTCTGGACCTTTCTGCCCTGGGGGCTGCTCTGTCTGCCGGCGATCGTCTTTTTCGGACCCGCCACCCGACTGTTCGACCTCGGCGATGCCATGGCGCAAAGCCTGGGCGAAGCCACCCGACGCAGCAAACCGGCGGTGCTGGTGCTGGCGGTGCTGATCGCCTCCGCCTCGGTCACGGCGGTCGGGCCGCTGTCTTTCCTCGGGGTGCTGGGGCCGCATCTGGCGGGGTTTCTCAACCGGGCGTCTGGCCGGGTTCGACTGATCCAGTCGGCGCTGATGGGCGGGCTGCTGGTCGTCGCCGGGGACACGCTCAGCCGTTCCGTATCCGGCGATCTCGCCCTGCCACTTGGCCTCGCGCTGACGCTGATCGGCGCGCCGCTGTTCATCATCACATTGCGCCTGCGCAACCTCAGACGCAGGCTCTGACGAGGAGGTTTCCATGTATCGCCGCACGTTTCTTGCCGGAACCGCCGCGCTGTTTGCCGCGCCTGCGGTTGCGGCACCGATGAAGACCGTCACCGATGACGCCGGGCGGCAGGTCACAGTGCCGGTCGATCCCCGACGCATCGTGTCGCTTTACGAGGCGCTGCATACCATTCCGGCGCTGGAACTGGGCCTGCCGGTGGTGGGAAGTTTCGGCCGCGCAGACGACGGCGGATCGCTGATGCGGGTCGATTTCCTGCGCGATGTGCTGGGCCGTGACGGCCGGGCGGAGGGCATTGTCGGCACCGGGCCGCTGGGCGGGCTCGACCTGGAAAAGGTGCGCGCCCTGCAACCAGACCTGATCCTGGCGTCAGAGCTCAATGTTCAAATGCTGGGCCAATTGGAAAAGATCGCCCCGACCTATGTGCTCCATACCCGCGCGACCCAGACCAGCGGTTTCGAGTCTCAGGAGAAACTGGCACGCCTCACCGGGCGCGACGCCCGATTGGCCGAACTGCATGCGGCCTATCAGAGGCGGCTGATCGAGGTGCGAGAGCGGATCATCGCCGCAGGGCGCAAGGATCCGCGACATGCAACCGCGATGATGGTCATGGTGCGCGACGACATCGGTGTGCTGCGCGACCTGACCGGCGGCATGCAGGCCCTGCGCGATCTGGGCTACGGGCGGCTCGATTGGTCGAAGTCCGGTTCCGAAGATGCCTTTGGCGATGGTTGGCGCACCCCCCTGAGCGCCGAGGAGTTCCCCCGCCTCAATCCCGACCTGATGATCGCCATCGACGGGTTCGTCGGCCCCGAAAACCCGCGCGCCTACCTGTCTGAAAGGTTGGACGGCATCAGCCCCGGCTGGCAGAGGTTCATGGCGCCGGCCCAGCAGGACAGGATGATCTTTCTCAGTTCATCAAAGATCGCCACAACAACCGTCGCCAGCGCCATGCATATGCTGGACGCAATCGCAAACTGGGCCGAAGGTGGCATGCCGTGATGCGGCGAGATGGTTTCTGCGCATGAAGACCCGTTTTGAAATATTGAAAGTGCTCGGTTTTCCTGACCGCAGGCGGCATTCCGGCTGCACCTGGGTGTAGCAAGCCGCGCTTGGCGGCAGTTGGTCAACAGGGGCGCGGCGCATCGGCGTGGCCTGTATCCTCGCCGCTTTGTCGGTCTGTGGTTCTGGCGGATCGTGAAAACCTTGTGTGGTGTTGCGTTGATCCTGTGGCAAAACCTGTCCAACGCCCTGCCGCCGCGCGACGAAAAAGGGCCGGAAAATCCCGGCCCCTTGTTTTGACAATGTCATTCGCGATCAGAAATCATAGCGCAGACCAATGCCGAATTCACGTGGCGCAACCAGCGACGCGGTCTTTGCGCCGCCGCCCCGGGCGAACGACAGGCTTGTCGCGGCGTCGATATCGGCCACATTGTTCACATAGGCAAAGAACGTGCCGCCAAAATCCGCCGTGTAGGACGCCTGCACATTGGCCAGCGTATAGGCCTCGGTCTTCAGGTCGTCGGTATTGAGATCATCCGAATAATAGCCGGCAACATGGGTGACATCACCCGACACCGTGAACCTGTCGGTTACGTCATAAGACGCCCCAAGGGTCATGGTGAACTCGGGCGCTTCGCCAAAGGAATTGCCCTCGTGATCGTCCACCGCACTGGAGAATTTGCGGAACTCGGTCTTGAGCCACCCGGCAGAGCCCCAGATCATCAGCGTGTCACTGGCCTGATAATCCGCCGCAACCTCAAGCCCGTAGGACACCGCCTCTTCGGCGTTGACCGTGATGATCTCGACCACGTTGGTGGAAATGCGGGTCGACACCGCGCGCTGTGCATTCCGCAGATCCGTGTAGAAAAGATTGCCCGACAGGTTCAGTCGATCATCGAGCAAGGCACCGCGCACAAACAATTCGTAGTTATGCGCGATCTCCTCGTCAAAGTCGACATATTGGCCCTGGGTAAAGCTGTAGGACACGCCGCCGGGGTTCATCCCTTTGCTATAGGCAAAGCCGGCGGTGACATCGTCGGTGAGGTCATAGGCCAGCGTCAGACTGGGCAGAAGCGCCTCGTAGGTTTCATTGAATTCGACTGCCACGACCCCAAGGAAATCGACCACGCCGTCGCGCTGTACCCGGTCCTGCTGATAGCGCAGACCACCGGTCGCCGAAAACCGATCGGTCAGATCATAGGTCACCTCGCCATAGAGTCCCAGGCTTTCCTTGGTATCGTCGAAGTCCGAAACCCCGCCAAAGAAATCCCGCAGATCGACGGCTTCCGAGCCTTCGACACGACTGAGATACAGCCCGGCAACCCCCCGGAACGGGGTGTTTTCCCCCCCGAAACTCAGCCGAAGGTCGTTTGATAAATCGCTTTGATCCACCCAGGCGTCCCCTTGGCTGCCGGGGTTTACGTATCGCCTGGTTTCGGTGTCCGAATAGACCAAACGGTTGTCCAGGATAAGGCCGTTGCCAAGTTCATAGGTCGCGTCCATCGTTGCCGCATGAACCTGGGTCCGCCAGCCAGCAAGATTGACGGCGGAATTTTCGCGATCCTTGAAGGGTTCTTCGACATCTTCGCCCTGGGCGCCTTCGGTCTCGGAATAGGAATACCCCACAAGTACCTCGAGCCCGGGGATCTCCTGCGGCGCCCAGAGCGCCTTGATCCGTCCGGTCGTGTTCGAAGGCCGGGTCGGCGCATCGCCGGGGTCGAAATTGGGGTTGTCATAGTCAACATAACTGTCGCGCTCAGAGTGGTCGAGGCTGAACCGCAGGGCGACGTCCTCGCCAACCGCCTGTGAAAAGGCTGCGGAATACTGCTGGCGTTCATAAGAGCCGACACTCACTTGCAGCGATCCTTCGCGCTCGAAAGTCGGATCCTTGGTGTTGACCACAATCGCCCCGGCAATGCTGTTGGCCCCCTGGGTTGTGGTCTGCGGTCCGCGATAGACTTCGATGCTCTCGACATCCCAGATCGAGGTATTGCCGAAGCTCAACTCATTGAAACCGGCTCTGCGGCCATCAATGGCAATGCTGAAACGCGGTACCGTGCCGGCAAAGAAAGCCGAGGCCCCCCCGTTGGGCCCTTCCGATTGCTGACCGCGCACCACCGGCCCGCCGGTCGTGCCGGGAAAATAGACATTGGGCACCTCGCGCACCGCTTCCTGCACGGTGGCATTGCCCGGATCACGCGCGATATCCTGGGCATCGACAACTGACACCGATGTCCCGGTCTCTGATGCCGTGAGCGACAGGTTGAGGCCGGTCAATATCAAAGTACCAAGGTCGTAAGGCGACCCGTCCTGTGCCTGCGCTTCCGGCGCAGCCACAAGCGCCGTGGTGAGCGACAGGCCGCAAGCAACGCGTTGCAGCCGCCGATTTTCCGTCAGAGCCATTGTCTGAATCCTCGTGTTTCGATGTCTGAGATCTTGGCTTGCCGGATGGACGCGGCTGGCGTGGCTGGAATGCTGTCAACCAGACAGCATTCCGCTATGAGGAATATATTCCAGAACTGCTTGGGGGAAGCAAGCGCACCACCGAGCACTGTCTCCCAGATGCAACATTGGTGCGCTTGGCATCTTCCGTCGGGCGATCTATGCCTTGGACCTCACCTCCAGCAGTCAAAACGGGTCAAAGTGAACGACAACGACGACAACAAGCCCAACAGGCCCGACAAGATCCAGTCGGTTTCCACCGCGATCCGCATCCTCGAGGTGCTGGCCGAGGCGGCCCAGCCGCTTGCCCTGGGCGAGATTGCGCGGCGTACGAAAATCGGGAATTCCTCGGCCCACCGCCAGATTCAGAGCCTGCTCGACGGCGGCATGGTTCAGCAGGAGGGCCCCAACATGCCCTATGCGCTGGGGCGCAAGGCGCTTCAGATCGGGCTGGCCGCGGCGCGGCGCATTGACCCGCTGGAATCTGCGGCAAGTGAGCTGAAGGCCCTGTGTGACTGTCTGGCGGTCAGCGGCGGGATCGCCGTCTGGACCAACAATGGTCCGACCCTGGTGCGCTGGTATCGCAGCGAAGTGTTTTCCATCGCCTCGGTCAAACTGGGGGATGTGCTGCCGCTGGACAAGACCGCCTGCGGCCTGACGTTCCAGGCCTTTTTGCCCCGCCGCGAAATAGAGGCCGTCCGCGCCCAGCAGCCCGAGGCCTTTCGCGGCACCCCGCCGTCCTCTGACCTGTTGCAAGAGATCCGGGCGCGGCAGGGCTTTTCGCTGACCGGTCATCTTGAGATCGGCGTGACGGGACAGGCGGCGGCATTGTTCGACCCTCAGGGGGAAATCAGCTGTGTCATGACGATTGTCGCGGGCCTCGGGTTCAGCGAAGATCCCGAACACATGCAGGCTCTCTTTGACGCGGCGGCCCGGATCAACAGCTGACCGCGCCGCGCGCCCGTCGGACCAGGAACTCCTGCAGATGGGATCATAAAGCCGAGGTCCGCCGCTCAGTTCAGCAGGGCAAAATAGGCCGCGCGCCGGGCCACCAGATCGTCATGGGTGCCGGTTTCCACTATCCGGCCCTCGTCCAGGACGACAATCCGGTCGGCGTGGCGAATGGTTTCCAACCGATGGGCGATGACAATCGTGGTGCGCCCCTGTGACAATCGTGCCAGCGCGGCCTGAACCTCGCGTTCCGTGGTACGGTCCAGGGCGGAGGTCGCCTCGTCCAGCAAGAGGATCGGCGGATTGCGCAGGAAGACCCGGGCAATCGCCACCCGCTGGCGCTGGCCACCCGACAACATGACGCCACGTTCGCCGACCACCGTGTCCAGCCCCTCAGGCAGGCTTTCGGCCAATGGGCCAAGCTGGGCATGCATCACCGCTTCGGCGATCTCGTCCGTGGTGGCGTCCAGCCGGCCATAGGCAATGTTGTCGCGCAACGTGCCGCCGAACAGAAAGACATCCTGTGACACCAGCCCCACTTGCCGCCGGAGCGAGCCAAGCGACATCTGCCGGACCGGAATGCCGTCGATCCGGATCTCGCCGCCAGTCGGGTCATAAAATCGCGGCACCAGCGCCATCATCGAGCTTTTGCCCGCCCCGGAGGGGCCCACCAGCGCAACCGTCTCGCCCGGATTGACGGTCAGCGTGACACCGTGCAGCACCCCGCGTGCACCGTCGTAGGCGAAGGCCACCTCATCGAACTCGATCTGCCCCCGCAGTTCCGTCGCGGGTTTGGCATCAGGTGCATCGGCGATTTCAGGTGCCTGCGCCAAAAGATCAAGATACCGCTGAAACCCGGCGATGCCACGCGGATAGGTCTCGACCACGGCGGCGATCTTTTCCAACGGACGAAAGAACACGCCCACCAGCAAAAGAAAGCCCACGAATGCGCCTGTCGTCAGGCTCCCCTGAAAGACATAGTAGGCCCCGGCCACCATCACCACGACCTGGACCGAGCGCAGCCCCATGTAATGCAGCGCCGTCAGCCCGGCCATGATCCGATAGGCATCCAGCTTGGTCTCGCGGTAGCGGCGATTGTCACCTTCGAACAGCGCGCGTTCATGTGGTTCATTGGTAAAGGCCTGCACGACGCGGATACCGCCCAGGCTTTCCTCCAGCCGCACGTTGAAGGCCCCCACACGGCCATAGATCGCTTGCCAGGCGCGGGTCATGCGCCCGCCATAGACCGCCAATAGCCAGACCATGATCGGCACGATCACCGCCGTCATCAGCGCAAGAGGCGCATGCAGCCAGAGCATCAGGCCAAAGGCCCCGGCAAAGGTCATGATCGCGATGAACAGGTCCTCGGGGCCGTGGTGCGCCACCTCTCCGATGTCTTCGAGGTCACGGGTCACGCGCGCCACCAGCTTGCCGGTCTCGGCCCGGTCGAACCAGCCCCAGTTGAGCCGCGTCAGATGAGCGAAAGCACGGGCGCGCATTTCGGTCTCGATATTGATGCCCAGCTTGTGCCCCCAGTAGATCACCACCGCCATCAACCCGGTATTGAGCAGATAGACCGCAATCAGCCCTGCGGCGGCCAGCATTGTCAGACTCCAGTCGCCGCTGGGCAGCAGGTGATCAATGAACCCGGCAATCGCCAGCGGAAAGGCAAGCTCCAGCAACCCCGACAGCGTGGCGCAGCCGAAGTCGAGGAAGAACAGGCCCAGATGCGGGCGGTAATAGGCGAAGAACTGACGCAACATGTCCAGCATATTCCCTGCCTGCGGCAAGAGCGACGCCACCGGCTTTACAGTTTTGCAGCGTGATCCGACGCCGTCTGCCGCGCCGAAAGCGTATGGAAATGCCCCCGGTTTCGGGCCTGTCCGGTGCCGAGAAACCGGGTCGGACCCAGCCAGAACAGAGGCGTCAGCCGCAGCAGCCGCTGGTACAGGTCTTGGCGGCCACGGGCTCAAGGTCTTCTGCCGCCAGGGGAAACTGGCCGGTCAGTGTCGGCAAGGGCACATGCAGCGCGTCGGACATCCGGACCAGCAGACTTTCTTCCAGAAGCGGTGCCTTGGCAGTTTCGAGCTTGGTCAATTGCCGCTCGGTGACACCGGTCAGCTTGGCCAGCTTTGGCCGTCCGATCTTGCGGGCCTTGCGGATGGTTTTCAGTCGGGCGGCATCAAAGGCGATTTCGGCCATGTGGTATGTCCTTGCAAGATCAGGTGGGTCCAAAGCGCATCGCAGCAATCGTTCCAGCGGTCAATGGCACGGCGCGGATTGCTGTCCGGCGAGCAGGGTCATGCCCGCATCGGCAGCACCCTGAAGCTGCGAGGTGGGCCGGGTGATCCGTAAAACGTGCGCCCGCTCAGAGTCCGACGCGCTCTGACACGCGCTGCGGAAAGAGCGCGGCAAACCCAAATGCTGCGGCCACAACTCGTTCGGTGGCATTGCCTTCGCAGAGCAGCATCGCCGACGACACCGCTTTCGACCGCTGCCCGGCGCGGGCGTGCTGAACCATCTGCAACAAATAGCGCTCGTCCTTGGTGACCACCGACGTGCAATTGGCACAGCGCGGGTTCGAGAACCGGAAACACGATCCGCGCGCGATGCGCATTTCCTGCACCACTGCCAGGGCAAGTCGCATCTGCTCGGCGCTGTCGGGCCCGGGAAACAGGTTTTCACTGCCCAGGATCGTCGACACCCAAGCCTCGTGATCGCCGTTGGAAAACGCGAGGAAGAAAAACCGCGCGGCGCAGAGAAACGCGTAATCGACGTGATCGGCATTCAACTCCGACAGCATGCTGTCGCCGGACCTCCCTCGCCCATGACCGGGGCGCGCAGCATCCTTCATCAGCGTAGCCCCCCGTCTGATTGGCCAAGACATATGTGTGTCGCGTGGATCATGGAAATTCCTCGGGCAAGTGTCGTTTTGACCGGGCTGACAGGCGATCTGCGGCTTGGACGCGGCCTTTTTCGCAGAAACGTGGCCGCCTGCGCAAGATTAAATCATAGCTTTTTTGTCGGAATTGACTCTTTGCGCTAGGTTTGGCAATCAAAGGGAAACAGGTCTCAGCCACCCCTATTTCGGGAAGCCCGGACACCTTCAGGACATTGGAGCGACCAGATGGGCCGACGTCAAAAAGGCAGACCGACCGATGTACAGCCTCAGCGCAATCAATCGTGTTGCTGGAAAGAGCTGTTGGCTTTCACCGTTTCGGAAGGCGGATCGTTTGAGCTTCCGCTCGAATACCTCCAAGCCCACCTGGAGGCTGCCCGATGAATGCAATCAGCGAAACGCCTGCCCCCCAGCAAGAAATCGAGCTGGCCCCGGTCAACACCTACGACGCCCGCGCGCTTGTTCAGGACAGGGCATTTGCCCGCATCCGTCTTGATGACCAATCCTATGTCCTTCGGATCACGCGGGCGGAAAAATTGATCCTGACCAAATGACCGTGTCGCCTCGGGGTCAGACAAGGATCGTTTGTCTTTTTTGTCCAACCAAGCTCTTTCGTTCCAAGGGGCTGGGCGCTGGACCTTCTCAATTTGCTTCCGGGTCAAATATCTCTTCGATCGCCGCACCGAACAGGCGCGCAATCGCAAAGGCCAATGGCAGGCTTGGGTCGTAACGGCCCCGCTCCAACGCGTTTACGGTCTGACGCGACACGCCCAGCCGCTCGGCCAGGGCGGCCTGTGACCAGCCCCGTTGCGCGCGCAACTCCTGGATCCGGTTCTTCATCGGTAGCGTAACCGTCCCAGCAGTGTGCCGATCACCCAAAGTCCTGCCATCAACGGCCAGACTGCAAACATCGACAGCCGGGGCAGGCCCATACCTTCAAGAAAACCATAGCTGAAGGTGATCAGAGCCGTGCCCGCAAAGGCCAGTACCAGCGCTTCAAACTGCAACTTGCGTTGCATTTCGTCCAGGCCGCGGATTGCGCGGACAATGGCCCAAAGGATCACGAGCGCAGGCAGCATTGGTGACAGCGCCAGCAGAAGACCCAGCGGCTCGGAAGCGACCCCGCGTGCCAGAACCGATTGCGAAACGAACAACACGCCCACGTAGCCGGCGAACCCGAGACCCATCAAACCGAAATTTCCCATGCCATCGCTCCATGTAAAACTTGCTTTACATGGAGCGTAACATTGCCGGCAATGTCAAGTGCGCTTTACACCCTGTGCTCCGGCGAAATCTGCGGCGCGCCGCTGACGGGGTCGGGATAGACCCGGGCCGAAATGTCATAGATCTCGCCCAGCATGTCGGGCGTCACCACCGCTTCGGGCGGCCCGGCATGGCGCAGCCTGCCATCCTTCATGATCACCAGATGATCGGCATAGCGCGCCGCCTGGCCGATGTCATGCAGCACGACGACCACCGTGCGCCCCTCTCGCGCCAATGCGGCCAAAAGATCGAGCGTGTCGACCTGGTAACGGATATCCAGGAATGATGTCGGTTCATCGAACAACATGACCGGGGTGTCCTGCGCCAGGCACATGGCGATGAAAGCGCGCTGTCGCTGGCCCCCCGACAGGTCCGACAGGCGCCGGTCGCGCAGCGCGCCTACGCCTGCCTTGTGCAGCGCCGCCGTCACCGCCTCGGCATCGCCGGGCCGCTGCATCCCCAGCATCCCCTGATAGGGCGCCCGACCATAGGCGACCAGTTGCGACACCCGGATCGCCGGCGGCACCACCGGCGATTGCGGCAAGAGCGCCACGTGACGGGCCAGCGCCCGGGGCCGTTCCCGGGCAATGTCACGCCCATCGATCTCGATCCGGCCAGACTTCAGCGGCAAAAGCCCCGCCATGGCCGAAAACAACGTGGATTTGCCACAACCGTTCGGCCCGATCAGCGCGGTCAGCTTGCCACCCGGAAGGGTTGTCGTAATGTCCTGCAGGGCAAATTCGCGATAGCCTGCGCGGACACCTTCAAGCGTGATGGTCATGTGTCGCCCCTGCGGTTGGTCAGAAGGATGAAGATGAAGAACGGCGCACCGAACAGCGCCGTCAGGATGCCAGCCGAGACCTCGATCGGCGGTGCCAGTGCCCGGCCCGCCGCATCGGCCAGAACCACCAGCAGCATGCCGGTCAGCATCGCCACCGGCAGCAATCCCCGGTGATCGCCGCCAACCAACTGCCGCGCGATGTGCGGGGCCATCAGTCCGACGAAGCCCAAGGCCCCCACCGCCGCCACCGAAACCGCCGCCAGCGCCGTGGCCAGCAGCAACAGCAGGGGCCGCTCCAACGGCACGTTCACCCCCAGCCCCCGCGCCGGGCTGTCGCCCAACCGGATCAGGTCAAGCCGGTAGGAGATGAGCAGCGCCAGGGCGCCCAGAGGCAAGAGCAAGGGCGCCACCGCGTTCACATCGGTCCAGCCCCGGCTCCAGAGCGATCCGGTCATCCAGACCAGCGGGGCCGAGAATTGATAGGTCGGCGCGGTCACAAGGATATAGTCCACGCCGGTGTCACAGAGAAATCCCACCGCAATCCCGATCAAGGCCAACCGCGCGGGGCTTGCCCTGCGGCGCAGTGACCCGAGCCAGACGATGAAAGCCGCCACGACCCCGCCGGCAAAGGCATAGAGTGGCAGCCATGCCGCCCCGGCCCCCGCCATGACCGCGAGGCACACCGCCAAAGCCGCCCCGGAATTGATGCCGATCACCTTCGGGCTGGCCAGGGCATTGCGCAACAGCGCCTGGATGATCGCCCCCGACAGCGCCAGCGCGCCGCCGGTCAGAACCGCCAGCACCGTGCGCGGCAGCCGGGACTTCATCACGATGAAGTCCTGCTTCGGCCCCTCAAGGTCGAACAACGTATTGGCAATCACTGCCCAAGGCACTGAAACCGCCCCCGTCGAGATCGACCAAACCGAGGCCAACACCAGCCCTGTCGCGAGCGCGCCGGACACGGTCATGACTCTTGCCACGTTCATTCCAACGCCTCGGAAAACATGGTGAGATAGAGGAAATAGGGCGCGCCAATCAGCGCGGCGACCAGTCCCACCGGCACCTCTGCCGGGGCGGCCAACAGTTTCGACAGCCCATCGGCACAAAGCATCAGCGCCGCGCCCAACCCCGCCGAGACCGGCACCAACACCCGGTGATCGCCGCCAAACAGCGCCCGCGCCACATGCGGCACCACCAGGCCGACAAAGGCGATGGGGCCGGCCACCGTCACGCTCACCCCCGCCAGGGCCGTCGCCACGACGGCGCCCAGCAGCAGGGTCCAGCGCGGATCGGCGCCAAGACCGCGCGAGGCGACCTCGCCCAGCGACATCATGTTCAGCCGATGCGCCAGCAGGAACGTCATCACCCCGCCGCCCAGCGACCACAACGCCAGGGGCCGCGCATCACTCCACCGCATGTCCCCAATGTCTCCAACCGTCCAGCGCACGATGGAGCGGGCCAGTTCATCCTCAAGCGTATAGGCAAAGCGCACCGCGCCATAGGCAAAGGCCCCCACGGCCACGCCGCCCAGCACCATGCGCACCGGGTCGATCCGGCCGCTAAAGCCGCCCGCGATGGCAAAGGTCACCGCTCCGGCCCCCAACGCACCCGCAATCGCCATACCATCCAGCGCCAAACCAGCCGCGCCGGGAAAGGCCAGCGCGGCCACAAGACCCAGCGCCGCGCCCTGGTTGATGCCCAAAATGCCGGGCGAGGCCAGCGGGTTGCGTGTCACCGCCTGCAGGATCAGCCCCGCCAGCGACAGGTTCACCCCCAATAGCGCCGCCACCGCCGCGCGGGGCAGACGCAGATCCAGCATCGTGGCCATCGGAAGCCGGGCAATCTCGTCGCCCTGCCCCGCGATCAGGGCCCAAAGCGTGCCCAGCCCCACGTCGGACCGCCCGCCGGTGGCAAGTGACAATGCCGCGCCACAGACGAGTGCGAAAAAGATAAAGGCGGCCGCAACGGGCCGCCCCGATCCCAACGCCCCGCGCTTAACTGCCGCTGGCATCCCGGTCCACGATCTTGAGCAAATCCGCAGCGGTCAGCTCTGCCGCCACCATGCCGCGCAGCCGCGACCAATTGTTGGCGGTGACGTAATGCACTTCGCCGGATTTCACTGCCGAGAGCGCCTGCCACAGCGGCTCGCCGGCCCAGTTGTCGGTGGCGGAAGGATCGGTGTATTCGCCAAGGATCAACAGGTCGGGGTCAAGCTCGGACAGTTGCTCCAGCGTGGTCTGCACATAGTTGGTTTCGTAGACGCCGCCCTCTCCGGGGGTCATGTTTGATGAAAAGCCGAACATTTCCAGCAGCGAGCCGTTGTAGGAGGTCGGCGAATGCAGATAGAGCCCGGTCGCATTGGTCACCCCGAACTGCCCTGCCACATCTTTGACCTTTGGCGCGATCTGCGCCACGTAATCCGCCATCAGCGTCTTGTGGTCGGCAATTCGCGCAGTCATGGCATCGGGTTTGCCAATCGCCTCGCCGATCACCGCCATTTGCGCGACGGAATCGTGGTAATCGCCGCCCAAGCTATCGAGCACGATGGTCGGCGCGATCTGGCTCAGCGTGTCATAAGCATCGGTATGACGCGTGGTATCGGCGATGATCAGATCGGGTTGCAACGAGGCAATCACCTCAAGGCTCGGCGTCTTGCGCGTGCCGACCGAGGTCCAATCCTCACCCAGCACATTGCCATAGACCTCCATCACCCGCTCTGCCTTGTTGTCATCGGCAATGCCCACCGGCGCCATGCCCACCGAGACAAGCGCATCGATGAAGCTGAATTCCAGCACCACCACCCGTTCGGGGGCGTCGGGCACATCGGTGGTGCCCAGATCGTGGGTGATTTCTCCGGCCAGGGCAGTGGTGCCCATGACAAGCGCCGCGACCATCGCGGCAAGGGTGGTTCGGCGTGTGGGGGTCATGTCTCACCTGTCGTTTCATGCGCCGACGAGGCCGGGCAGCTGTTTCGGTAGTACTTGACAAAAACTATTAAGAACTCGACCGACCTGTGTCAAAGTGCTTTTCCGACTCTATCCGTCAGACAATCGCTCCAGCCGCAAACGGTGCCGATCATCGGTGAGTCGAAACAACATGGCATAGGCGGCGGCCACGACGCCCAGCCCGGTCGCCCCGGCGATCAGGAACATCACCAGCATCTGGTAGCGGGCGGCCTGCATCGGGTCGGCATCGGCCAGTAGTTGCCCGGTCATCATGCCTGGGATCGTCACCACGCCGATGGAGGCCATGTTGGCAATGGTCGGCAGCATCCCGGAGCGCACCGCATCGCGCAGAACCGGGGCAAGCGCCTGTGTCCGGGTCTGGCCCAGCGCCAGCCGCGCCTCGATGCTGCGGGCGTCGCGCCTGACCCGGTCGCTCATCGTGCGCAGGGCCAGCGCCACCCCGGTCAGGGCGCTCCCCGCCACCATGCCGAACATCGGCAAGGCCACCCGCGGCGATAGCCAGGGATCCGCCTGCAACACCAGCGCCAGCGCCGGGAGCACCACCACGTAGCCCGAGGCCAGCATGATCCCCGTGCCCAACAGCCCGGTCCACCAGCGCCCCGCTGTTCTGTCCTGGCGCAGCAGCACTTCGTAGCCTGCAAAGCACCCCATGAGCGTCATCGCCATCAGTGTGACCGCCGGCGAATTCACCGCAAAGAGCCAACGCAGCGCCAGCGCCATCAGCATCAATTGCAGCACCATCCGCAGCGCGGAAATGGCCAGCGTCCGGGCAATGCCCAGCGACAGGGCGACCGAAAACACGCTGTTGATCAACAGCACCAGCGCACCAAGCGCGACCTGCCAGGTTTCCAGGACCGGGGTCATGGCACCGACAGTTCCAGCGTCTGATCCGCCAGCCGCGCGGCCTGATCGTCGTCATGGGTGACCAGCACGATGCTGCCGCCTTGCGCCATGTAGGCCCGCAAGACCTCTTCGACCCGGGACGCCGCCACCGTGTCCAGCGTCGCCGTCGGCTCATCCAGCAAAAGCACGCGCGGCGCATCACACATCGCCCGGACCAATGCCCCGCGTTGGCGTTGCCCGGTCGAGAGCCGATCCACCGGTTGATCCAGCAATTCGGCCCCCAACCCCAATCGCGCCGCCAAACCCACCCCCAAGGACGTCAGGTCATCACGCAGGCACGGCGACCAGAAACTTGTCTCCGCCGCCACGTAGCGCACACGCCGCCGCCACTCCGGCGCGGTCAAATCCTCGCGCAATGTGCCATCCAGGCTGACACGGCCTGTCGCCGTGTCCAGATCGGCAATCGCCCGCAGCACCCGTGTTTTCCCGGACCCCGACGGGCCGCGCACGGCCTGGCATCGACCATCCGGAAGGGCAAAGCTGACCTCCGTGCCGATGACGGTCCCCAGGGTTTCCACGATCAGCACAGCGGTTCCTCTTTCTGTCTCAACGCGCTTCTACACGCGCGGGTCAACAGTGTCCAAACCGGACCTTTTGAAGATAGCTTATCGGTCTGCACCGCCCGGATTGGTTGAGACACCGCACGAAAAAAGGACTGCCGCGCAAGCGGGCAGTCCCGGTTCTCGACAATTTCAAGGCGATCCGGCTCAGCCCTGATCCGTCGTCCAATAGGCGGCAGCCATGTATTCGCCCTTCACCAATCCCGCCTCGGGCAGGTAGGCACGAGCCGCGACGGCTTCGGATTTTTCGGCGGCAAAGAACACCCGACGGTCGCTGTCGGGCCAGTCCAGCGTCTTGAGCGCATCCAACGGCGTCTCGTCGCCGCCCCGCAGCACCCATCGCAGGTCGACGCCCGAGGGATGGCGGATCTCCTGTCGGTCAGCCGCGTCCGGCACGAACAGCACCGCCTGCCCCCGCGCGTCCTGCGGCATCGCCTCCAGTATCCGGGCCATCACCGGCATGGCGGTTTCGTCGCCCACCAGCCCGTGCCAGCCCACCGGATCGGGCAGCGCACTGCCGCCGGGGCCAGTGATCGCCATTTCATCCCCTGGGCTTGCCCGGTCGCACCAATCCGTCACCCGTCCGCCATCGTGGCGAAAGACGTCAAAGGCAATCCGCGCCGCCGCGCCCTTCGTTGTGATCGCCCGCGTGGTATAGATCGGGCGATGCCAGGCCTTCATGCCGCCGGGCCAGTCAGTAGCACCCTTGGCGTCCATCACCGGCCATGCCGCGCCCTCAGGGCCAAAGAGCAGCCGGAAATGCAGCCCCCCTGTGGCAAAGCGCGCCAGGTCCGGCCCCTCGATCTCGACCCGCATGTAGCTGGGCGAGAGACGCGCGACCGAAACCACCTCGGTCAGTGACTGGTTGCCCGGGCGCTTTCCGGTCAGATCGTCCTGCCAGTCGGGGCTCAGACCCATTTCACCCAAACGATCCACCAACATGTCGCGAATGAATTGCAATGCTGCATCGTCGGGCGTTTCGATCCGGATCGTGCTGCCCGCGCCCTTGGGCGAAACACTCAGCGTCCCGCGCATCAGCGTGACGGTCAGCCCGCCCGCGTCCTGCGTCACCGGCCGGCCAAAGCCCTCGGCGAACTGGCGAAAGGCGGCCATTGCGCGGCTGCCCTCCATGTCGATCATGGCTGTTGCGTTCTGCATGCTGGCCCCCTTCAGAAGGTGTAGTCGAGTTGAATGCCGACCTCGCGCCCCGCGCCATAGGCTTCGAGCGACGCGGCGCTGTTTTCATAGATCAGGTACTCTTCGTCCAAGAGGTTCGTGGCATAGGCGGTAAGCTTGAAGGCATCCCAGGCATAGCCCACCGACATGTCCACCGTGGCAAAGGCATCGAGCTTGTCGGGCGAGCCATTGTCGAACCGCGAATTCTGGCCCCCGGTGTATTTCAGAACGCCGGTCGAGAACCAGCCGGTGTCGGCGCCCCAGTGATAGCCCAGCGCTGCGGTCACCTCGGGCGCGTCCGGAAAGGCCTTGCCGGAAAAGTCGTTGCCGCCGGTGTCGAAGTCGCGGAATTCGGTTTGCAGGAAGCCCACCGAGCCATAGACGTCCAGCTTGTCGGTCGCGGCATAGCCGACCTCGACCTCGCCGCCCCAGGACACGGATTCCCCGGCGTTGACGATGGCGGTATCGGGCGCGAGGCCGATCTCGACCTGCTGGTTGTCCCACTGCTGCCAGAAGACATTGACGCCATAGTTCAGCCGGTCCTGCATCGCGTAGCCGCGATAGCTGAGTTCCACCGCCAACGAGCGTTCAGCGTCATAATCATAGGTGTCGCCCGCCGCCGTGATACCCGCGCCACCGGGGCGATAGCCGTCCTGCACGATCAGGGTCATGCGGTCGGAATTGGCAAATTCATAGCCAATGCCAAGCTTGCCCAGGAAGACGGTTTCTTCGAACTCCCAGTCCGATCCGACGCCGGAAACCGTCAGGGTGTTGTCCTGCTGGATATGGTCGACCCGCGCCCCCGCGATCACCGTCCAGCTTGGCGAAAACTCCCAGGCGACTTCGCCGAAGAGCGCCGTGTTGCTCACTTCCACATCACTCGATTGATCCAGCCCGATGAACATCGGCTGCGTCGGATCGCCCAGAAAACCGGGGTTGAAGTAGGTGCCATCGCGCCAGTTGTCGCGCTTTTCGCGGCCATAATAGGCGCCTGCCACCCAGCGCAGACCTTCGCTTTCGTGGTTCAGGCGGAATTCCTGGGTGAACAGCGTCTGATCCTGCTCGGATGCCGCCGAGGTCACCTCGCCGCTGTCGCCTTCGTTCATCGAGCGAATGTCGGTGATCGAATGCGACCACCCGGTCATCGAGGTAAAGGTCAGGCTGTCGTTGATCTCGTGGGTGATCTCCAGCCCGGCGCTGTCGACCTTGGTTTCGCGTACCTCTTCCAGCACGGTCAGGATGCCCAGTTGCGCGTCGGAGGGGATGCCGAGAAATTCCAGGATCGGGGCATTGCCTTCGAGAACAGGATACAGCCCGTTCAACGTGCCGTTCACGTCGCCCCGGTTGGTGCCTTCGCTTACAATGCTGGGCACCGGATTGTCGTTCGACCGCGAAAAGCTGAGCAAGACGCGGGTGGAATCGTCGCCCGTGGGCCGCCAGAGCAGCTTGCCGCGCGCGGTATAATATTCATCCTCGGTGATGTCGTCATAGCCGCTGTAGCCGTCATAGGACGGGTATTCGACGGTATTGTCCTTGTTGTACCATTCGCCGCTCAAACGCAGGGCAAGGTTGTCGGACAACGCACCGTTGACCATCAGCCCGGCCGACTTGCGGTTGTCGGTGCCAAAGGTCAGCCGCGCCGCGCCGGTGTTTTCGAACTCCGGATCATTGGTACGCAGATAGACCGCGCCCGCCAGCGCCGCGCGCCCGGTCAGGGTGGATTGCGGGCCGCGATACACCTCAAGCTGCTCTGCATCGAACACACCGCGCGCACCACGCCGCGTGCCTTCGGTGGTCTGCTGCACACCGTCGATGTAGAAGGACGCCAGCGGCGCGCCGATGCCCGGTGTCTGACCTTCGGAGTTGATACCACGGATCACAAAACCGGTGAGTGTGCTGTCACCCTGCTGAACATTCGCCACGCGGCCAAAGGCATCGCGCACCGTGGTCAGCGTCGGGTCATCCAAATCCTCTTCCTCGACGATACCGACCGAGGCGTTGCTCTCATCCGCCTGCGCGGTGGTGCGGTCGCCATAGAGGATCAGCGTACCGAGGTCATAGCCCGAAAGCTCCTGCGCCTGTGCAGCAGAAAGGGCAAAGAGAGAAACGGTGCCGGCCAGTGCCAGCCTTTGGGGGGAAACAAGGGTCATGCCGCCGGGCCTTTGAGTGGATGTGACGGCTGGCGTTTGTTAAGTCTTTTAGTCGGATACTTGCGGCACACAAGGCGCGGTGGCGGGACTTTCGGGTTTCTGGTGCAAATGAAACACGTTGTTGAGCCGGATACTGGGTTTCGTGCCTGCGCCATCGCATCACGGATCGCACAGACCCCTCGGAATACACAGCAACCGGCCGCTCCCCGGATCAGGGCGCACCTCGACCTGCACACCAAACACCTGTGCCAGAAGGTCGGGCCGCAGCGCCTGGTTCACAGGCCCCTGCGCCAGCACGCGCCCGGCCTTGAGCATCACCACGTGATCGGCATGGCGCGCCGCGTGTTCCAGGTCGTGCAGCACCGCGATCACCGTCAGCCCCTCGTCTTCGACCAGCCGCTGCATCAGGCCCAGCACCTCGATCTGGTGGCGCAGGTCCAGCCAGGTGGTCGGCTCATCCAGAAGCAGCACCGGCGCTTCCTGTGCCAGCACCATCGCGATCCAGGCGCGTTGGCGCTGCCCGCCCGAGAGTGTATCAACCGCCCGCCCCCGCAGATCGGCCAATCCGGTGCGTTGCAAGGCCCGCTCTACCGCTGCGCTATCCGCCGTGCGCCAGGGTGAGAACGGCCCGCGATGCGGATAGCGCCCTTGTTGCACCAGGGCTTCGACGCTCAACCCCTCGGGCGGTTCCGCCCCCTGCCCCAACAACCCAAGCGCCCGCGCGGCTGCCTTTGCGCCCATCCCGGCAATCGCCTTGCCGTCCAACAGCACCCGGCCCGCTTGCGGCACCAATTGCCGCGCCAGGGCCTTGAGCAAGGTGGATTTGCCACAGCCATTCGGCCCGAGGATCGCGGTGAATTGGCCCGCCGGCAGTGCCAGCGACAAATCCTCAATCACCGATGCATCGGAATAGCCGAGCGTCAGGCCCTCGGCCGACAGGCCCGTGTCAGATGTCATTGCGCCTGCTCCACAGAAGATAGCCGAAGAAGGGTGCGCCCAACAGCGCCGTGGCCAGCCCCACTGGTACCTGCACTGGTGCCAGCACCCGCCGTGCCGCCAGATCCGCCAGCACCAGAAGGATGGCCCCGCAGAGCGCCGCCATCGGGATCAGCCCGCGATGCGCCGTGCCGCCCAATTGCCGGGCAATATGGGGCGCGGCCAGGCCGACAAAGGCAATTGGCCCAGAGGCCGCCACCGCAGCCCCCGCCAGCATCGCAACAGCCAGGATCGCCAGCCCCCGTATCAAGTGGACCCGCTGCCCCACGTCGGATGCCACGCCATCGCCCAGGGCGATCAGATCCAGCTCTCGCGCCATCAGCCAGAGGCCCAATGCCCCGGGCGCCCCCCATTGCACGATCCACATCAGTTTGACCCAACGCGCGTCCTGCAATGACCCCGCACCCCAGACCATCGCGCGTTGAACCTCGGCTGCCGGACCGAAGGTGGCGATGAAACTGGCCCCGGCCCCCGCCAAAGCGCCCAAGCCCACGCCCACAAGGATCAATCGCAGCGACGATGTCCCGGACGACCACGCCAGCGCCTGGATCGCCCCCGCCATCACCAGCGCCCCGGCGAAAGTAAACGCCGGAAGCACGCTTTCGGGCAACGCCGCGACCTGTACGATCACCAGCATCGCCGCAAGTGCAGCACCGGCATTGATGCCCAGAAGTCCTGGCTCTGCCAGTGGGTTGCGCAAGATCGCCTGTGCCGCGACGCCGGCCACCGCAAGCGATGCCCCAACCGCGGCCGCCAGCGCCACACGCGGCAGACGCAGGGTCAGAAGGATGGTGCGACTGACCGGTGAGGCGTCGGGATCACCCGTCAGGACCCGCGTGATTTCGGCCAGCGGAATGGCCTGATCCCCCATCCCCAGGGCCAGCATGCAGGCCAGGGCCAAGATCAGCGACAGAGCCAGCAACCTCATGCCCGCCCTCCACTGCGCCGCCGTGCGAGCCAGACAAAGACCGGCGCGCCGATCAGGGCGAGCGTCACCCCAACCGGCACATCCCGCGCCCAAAGCGCGCGCGGCAGGGTATCCGCCACAAGAACCAGCCCTGCCCCGGTCAATGCCGCTACCGGCAGGATACGGCGATACTCCGCACCCACGCAGATCCGCGCGATATGCGGCACCACCAGCCCGACAAATCCCAGCGGCCCGGCCATCGCCACAGCACTCCCCGCCAGCGCCACGACCAAGAGCGCCGCCAGCACCCGCCAAAGCCCTTGCCCCTGCCCAATGCTCTGCGCGACCTCTGCGCCAAGGCTCAACGTCGTCACCTGCCGCGCCACCAACAGCGACAGCGCCAGTGGCACCAGCACATAAGGCATCAGCGACACAATCACCCCCAGCGAGCGGCCCCGGAGGCTGCCGGCGGTCCAAAGCCGCACCACGTCCTGTGTCTGCGCATCCAGCACAAGGATCGCCCCGGTCAACGCCCCGGCGAAGCTGGCAATCACCACACCTGCAAGGACCAGCCGCACCGGCCCCGCACCGGCCCGTCCCGCCGCCCCAAGCGACAACACACAGGCCGCCGCCACCCCGGCCCCGGCAAATGCCACCCAGACCAGCGCACCCATCGCGTCCAATCCCAGAAAGGCAATCGCTGAAACCAACGCCAAGGCCGCCCCCGCGTTCACGCCCAGAAGTCCCGGATCGGCCAGCGGATTGCCGGTCATCGCCTGAATGATCGCCCCTGCCACGGCCAACGCAGCCCCGACACAAAGCGCCGCAAACACACGCGGAAGCCGCACCTGCTGCATCACCAGCGCCGCGCGATCATCGCCGCCGGACATGAGCGCGCCCAAGGCCTCGCCCACTGAAAACCCCGACGCCCCTACCGTCAGCGCCCAAAGCGACAGAACCCCCAACGCAAGAGGCATTGACAGAAGGGCAAGCCGATAAGTCACTGCGGATTGATCAGGTAAGCTTCCAGATCATCCAGCACGCGATGCGCCGAGGCGAGGCCGTTGAACTCCATCCAATGCCCATGATCCACGCGGTGTACCCGCCCGGCCCGCACCGCCGGAAGCGCCTGCCACAGCGGGTTGGCCAGCACCTCTTCGTGCCGCCCGTCCTTGTCGGAATCGTTGGTGCCGCCGACAATGTAGAACAGAACATCCCCGTCCAGCCGCGCCAGTTCCTCCCAATCCGGGCGCTTCAGCGACAGGCTCGCGTCGTCCGTGGTTTCATAGGCGCTGCGTTTCACGCCTGCACGTTGCAACAGCGCAAAGGGCGCATAGGTCACCGGCGCATCCATGTAGACCTGAAAATCCCAGGACGTAATGCGCAGCACGGAAAGGGGCGTCTCGGGCATTCTGGCCCGTACATCCGCCAGTCGCGCCTCGAACACCGCGAGGGCCTCGGCGACGTTGGCCTCCTTCCCGCCTATGGGCGCAAGAAGGCGATAAAAGCCCTGCCAATCCAACGCGGTATAGAGCAGTACAGGCGCCAATTGGCTGGTCATCGGATAAATCCCCGCGGCCATGCTTTCGGACCCGACGAACCCGAGGATCAGATCGGGTTGCAGCGCGACAATGGTCTCAAGGCTGGGCTCCGTGACCACGCCGATGCTCTGCACCCCGGCGTCAACCGCCCGGGCCTTCAGCGCCGTGTCGCTCATCAGGTCCAGCGGCGCGCCCACCACCACCAACCCGGCATCCAGCGCGATCCCAAGCCCAAAGGCGGAATCCAGAACCACGACCCGTTCGGGCACCTGATCCAGGCACAAGGGCCCACCGTAGATCCCAGGATCTTCCAGGGAAAAGCCCTCACAGGCCGTGGTTGCAGAGGGCAGGAAAAGGACAAAAAGACAGGCGATTATAGCGCGCATGACAGCTCCGACAGTGAAATCAAGCTGGCTGCGCGGCCCCTCGTCGTGGGTTCACGTGGCTTGCGCGCAGCTAGGCGGTATAGCGCCATGATGTCAATTCCCGCGCTATTCCCGACAGTCACGAAACGCCATCCGCACTTCACGCCGCAATCCGAACGCCGCCCACCGGTACACAGCGCCAAAGGCCGCGCCAAGAAAGGCACCTCCGATCCAGTCAAGCCCTGTCCCAACAGCGATCCCAATGAGAAAAGTCACAAAAACCGCGCCCGTCACCAAAGCAAAAGGGGCCCGCACAACCAGCCGAAACCATGACAGCACCAACCAGAACACGATCACGACGGTCGTCATCAAGGCGGCAAAGGCCCGGTCCCAGTCCCAGTCCCAGTCCCAGCCCTGTTGCGCGCGCACGAACCGGTCAAACGCCGCTTCTTCGGGCGATTGTGCCTTGTGGCCTTTGCGTATGCTGCCGGTGAACTTGAACTGGAACCGACGGTTTCCCGGCGTCGCAGGCCCGGCGGGTGTCAACCCCTCAAAAGCTCCGGCGGGGTTGTATCCCATCCGTCGTTGCCGATTTCCGACACCAGCCCGCGCCGACAGCTCAACCCGATCACCTTGCCCCTGAAATCCCGGCAGAAACGGAAGATCGGCATGCAGAGTTCGGGATCAACCCCCTAGATCTGTTTCCATTCTGGACGGTCCAGAACCGTGTGAATCCCAGAGATAAAAAGGACAGCGGAAACGGTCGGATGATCTGACCGCCACGGAGTAACAGTCCGCATCTTGGGCCCGAGACGAACGAGTTGAAGGCGGGAAATGTATTCCGTGGAGCTTTACAACCGGGTCCGGCGTGCGCGCCATGCCGATGGGATGCGCAAGAGCGAAGAGGCGCGAGGCGGATATCGGCCAGACCGGGCATGTCGCCGGGGGTGGTGGTGGCCCCCTCGGCCTGGATCAGACCGAATTTGTCAGGGGCGTTCATCTTGCATCTCCTCTTGCTGGGCCGTCGAGGGCTTGGCCGCGATATCACCCAAGATTAAAACGTGCCTGCCGGATCGCTGCGACGCTTCGCATGCGCTCCAAAGCGATCCGGCGTCCGGCAAAGCACGTCGGCCTTGCACCCGGTTCGGATTGTCAAAAGTTCGGGACGCAATGCGTCGATGTGTTGTCAGTGATAACGCACCGCGCCTTCGGCCCGCTTGATCTTGGGTTTGCCGTCGGGCAACGGCCCCATGCCACGCGGCCTGGGGGATAGAGGGCACGCTGACGCTTGTGCTGATCGACGGGCCCGGCGATAATCGGGCTAGGTATCTGGGTCAGGTGGCCGATATGGCGCTGGGTTCAGAGGTCATGGGGCTGATCCAGAAGCAAGGGCCGCAATGAAGGAATTCACGATCTCCGAGCTGCGCACTGGCAAGGTGGCGCCGCTTGGCCCGCGCGGCGTGGCATCGGCAATCGACAAACGACGCGCGCCAGGGCCGCTCATGGCCCGGATCGCCGGGTTTGACGGCGACGAACAGGGCGATCGGGGCCACCACGGCGGCCCGGACAAGGCGCTGCATGCCTACCCCGCCGCGCATTACGCAAAATGGGCCGCCGATCTGCCGCACCTTGCTGCCCGCTTCCGCCCCGGCGCATTCGGCGAAAACTGTGTCGTGATGGGCGCAACCGAGGCCGACCTCTGCCTCTTCGACCGCTACCGGATTGGCGCCGCGGTGGTCGAGGTCAGCCAGACCCGCCAGCCCTGCTGGAAGCTCAACCTGCGTTTCGACCAGCCCGACATGGCGCGCCTGGTGCAGAACACCGGCCGCACCGGCTGGTACTTCCGGGTCATCTCGGAGGGGCTGATCGTGCCAGGTGACGGTGCCGAACTGATCGCCCGCCCGCACCCGGACTGGCCGCTCTACCGGGTCTGGCGACTACTCTACCGCGACACGCTGGATCTCGCGGCGCTGACGGACTTCGCCGCATTGCCCGGCCTGCCGGAGAGCTGGCGGCGGGCTGCCAAGGCGCGGCTTGCCCGGCACGAGGTGGAAGACTGGCGACCGAGGCTGGAGACGCCGGGCTGATCAGTCTCGGGCCGGGTTCCTCGGCGCTCCTGCTTCCGTGAGGATGAGATCCAAAGGAATATCGTGCGGTTGCGGGTAGAACGTGTTCGGCCGCGCGGCATCAAACCCGATGCCGATGGCAAAGGGCCGTGGGTCGAGCGCCGCCAGCGTCCGGTCGACATAACCGCCGCCAAGGCCCAGTCGGTCGCCGTCAGCCGTCCAGCCGACCACCGGGGCCAGCGCGATCTCCGGCATGACCTCGGGTGCACCGGGCACCGGCACCGGGATGTCCCGGTCGCCGCGCACCCTCTTGGTCTCGGGTGTCCAGAGGCGAAAGGTCAGTGGTGCTGTCTTGGTGTCGACCAGCGGCACCGCGACGGTGGCACCATCGCCGTTCGGGTCCGCCATCAGCGCGCGCAGGTCGGGTTCGCCCTTGATCGGCCAATAGGCAAACAGGACCATATTTTGCGCACAGTCGATACGGTCGTGCAGCACCTGTCGCAAGTGTCCAGCCAGCGCATCCCCAACGGCTTGCCGCTGTTCCACCAAGAGCGCCATGCGGTTGGCGCGCGGACGAGCCCGCTTGGCCTTGTGTCAGCGGGCGAGGTTGCGGACCTGCTGGGGAACGACCGCGAGCGGATCGAAGTAAACCCGGCGCGATCTCATCGGCGAGGCACGGCGGCGAAGAAAACCTGCTTTGGCAGCGGAAGCTGTCGTTGTCATCGCTTATGGCGTCATTCCCGGTGTGTCCGGGGCCCCGATCAGGCGCTCTGCCTCCGCCACAATTTCGGCCAGACGCTGCGCTGCGGGAACGACATCGCGAATCCCGCCAACCCCCTGTCCAGCATAGAGCGCCATCGCCTCAAGATCGCCGGTTGTGGTGCGCAAAGGCGAATCCGTGCTGAACCGCAGCCGCGGCTGGTCGTCGTCCCAGGCGATGGTGTTGCGCGGGAGCGTGTCGGGGTCGTGGCCCATGTAGCGCCCCTGCAATCCGGCGGTCACGCTGTTGCCGATCACCCGCACCGCCGCCCCTTTGGGCCAGTTCAGGACAAAGGCGTCGGTCAGCACGGTGTCGTCGGCGTTCGCTTCGGCAAGGCGGCTCTTGTGATAGGGGTGGGCAAAGGACTCCTCGGTTGCGAGAAAGGCGGTGCCGCACTGCACCCCGCTGGCGCCCTTGGTCAGCGCCTTGGCGAGGCCACAAGCGCTCACGATGCCACCCGAGGCCACGACCGGCAGGTCCGTCTTCGCCAGGATCGCCTCGGTCAGCGAAAACGTCGGGCTGCGTCCGTGCACGTGGCCGCCAGCCTCGACCCCCTGCGCGATGATCACGTCCGCCCCGGCCTCTTCGGCCTGCCGGGCGGCATCCTCCGTGCCGACCTGATGGAGCACGAGACAACCGGCCCGTTTCACCCGCGCCACCGCCTCGGGCACCACGTCCCAGAAGAAAGAGAACGCCGTCACGCCAAGCTCAAGGCAGCGGGTGATCTGGGCGTCGAGCAAGGCAGGCTCGGTCGCCGCAGGGATCAGGTTGACGGCAAAGGGCCGGTCGGTCGCGGCCCTAAGCGCTGTCACCTCTTCGACGATCAGGTCCGGGTCCTCGCGCACCATGCCGAGTATCCCGTACCCCCCTGCATTGGCCACCGCCGCCACCAGTTCCCAACGCGAAACGCCGCCCATGCCTGCCAACAACACCGGCACATCGCAACCGAGCATGTCACAGAGCGGCGTGCGCAGTGGCCTTGCCTCTTCAAGCATCTTTCTGCCCTTCCCGTTCGAGCCAGCGGCGCAGGTAATCACGCAGCACGACAGCGTTGTTATGCGCCTCATCCTTCGAGGCATAAAGCAGCGTGACGACGTCGTCCTGCGCATATCCGGCAAGTTCGCGGATCAATCCCTCATTCCCAGCCAATTCGGTTTCGTAGCAAGACTTGAACCTTTCCCACGCCTTCGGATCGTCGTGAAACCAGCGGCGCAGATCGTCGCTGGGCGCAATTTCCTTCATCCAGCCCGTCAGCCGGGCGCGGCCCTTCGCCACCCCGCGCGGCCAGAGCCGGTCGACAAGGATGCGCTTGCCATCCGACACCCGCGCGGCGCGGTATATTCGCTTGATGCGGATGCGTTCAGCAGGATCGTCGGGGACAGGCGGTCGTTCCGGCATCAGGCGTGGCGTGGCGCGGGCGCTTCGAATTGAGGAAAGAGCAGGTCTTCTACTTGACGGGCCCTCGCGGCCAGCTTTGGCAAATGTGCGCGGTGCCGGACGTGATAGCGCGTCTCTATATAACGGGTTAAGGCGGCAGGGTCCTCAACAGGTGCGAAGTCGGTCATCGGTGCATCCTTTTTTCGCGCAGCAAGGGAACGGTGCCGTGCGCAGCGCAGGCTTCGGCGCGCCGTGATAGCGCCCGGTCACAAGCGCGACCGAGGACCAAAAGGCCACCATCCGGTCAATATGCGGCGCCCAGTCGGTGATCCGCTCGGCAAAGATCGGGCCCAGAACCGGAGCCTGTCGCACCTTGGCATAGAAACCAGGCACCAGCGCGACCAGTATATCTTCGTCCAGCCCGGTCCGCGCCTTGATGCGTTCTGTCATCTCGGGGCGGGCGGACAGGACCTTGGGTTCTGCGGGCAAGGCGGTGCCTCCAACGGATATCAGAGTTAACTGGACTGTACTTTTCTTAATGGGTATTGTAAATGCCAATTCAGGCAATGATCGAGAGCGCATGCGTCCAACATCCTTTACCGACCATGGCCTGCGCATGCTGATGCGCATGGCAAACGCACCGGAACGCGCCTGTTCAACCGCAGAACTGGCCGAGGAATTCGACCTGTCACGCAATCACCTGGCCAAGATCATGCTGCGACTGGCCCGTGACGGCATTGTCGAGACCCGTCGGTGCGGCGGCGGCGGGGCCGTGCTCCGCATGTCCCCCGCCGATATCCCGCCGGTCCCGATTGCAGGTTCTGTCGCCTGAACCCAACCGTCCGAAAAGGGAGAGCAAATGTCCAACTGGCTTCCCACGCTAAAGACCGATGCGCCCGAAGAGGGTTGCGACCTCGCCGGCAAGCTTTCGCGTGTGGCAGTGAAACTCACTCAAACGGATGTCCGTGAACGGCTGCGCCCGGACTATGCGGAAGGCCCCGATGCGCTGATTGCCGTCTGCCAGGTCATCGCCACGTGATTCGCCACCGTGGCCGACGCCAAGGGATATTGGCAAGACAAGGCCAGGGCGCCCGCCCGCTGCGCGCGCTCGCGGCGCGCGGCCTGACCCCACGCGAAAGATTTTCGCGAACATTTTCGGCCCCGCCGCATCCAATGGTCAGAACGCCCCGAAAATCAGGCGTTCGCATGGATTGAAAAGGAGCCAAGCATGAAATTCTCATCCGCTGCCCTGGCCTTCGCGGCCCTGATGATGACCGGACCCGCCTTCGCCCAAGACGCAGACGCATTGATGTCCGCGCCGCCGGGCGAACCCTTCGTGCAGGTCAGCGACGTGCTGCCCCTGCCGGAATTCCTGCCCGGTCTCGGCACGCTCTTCGTCGATCCCGGCACCCTGCCCGCCGGTCCGTTCCTGTCCTACGACCACGATGGCAAGCTTTCGGCCACGGTCTACATGACGCCGCTGGAGGAGTTGCAGAATGGCACCGCCTATGACGGGCTGAGCCTTGGCGCAAACACCGTTGCAGGCGTCGACATCTACTACAACGCGGGCCATCCCGGGGTCGAAACACCCCATGCCCATGTCGTGCTCTTCCACGATGACGGTGCCAAGGGGCGCCTCGCGGAATGACCCTCTCCCGTCGACAAATCCTTGCACTGGGGGGCGGTCTCTGTGCTGCCCACCTTGCACCGCGCAACCTCCTCGCGGCATCGATCGAGGTGATCGAGATGCGTGGCACCGCTCGCGGCGAACACGTCTGGTTTGTGCCACGCGGACTTGCCGTTACCCCCGGCACGGTGCTGCGCTTCGTCAATCGCGACAAGGGCAACAGCCATACCGCTACCGCCTACCACCCGGCGATATTCGACCGCGCGCGCCGGATTCCGGCGGCGGCCACCCCCTGGGACAGCGACTTCCTGCTTCCGGATGAAAGTTTCGAAGTCACACTCACGGCACCGGGCGTTTACGACCTCTACTGCATCCCGCATGAGATGTCCGGCATGGTCGCGCGCATCGTGGTGGGCACACCCGACGAGCAAGGGTGGGAAGGCGCTGCAGGCCCGTCTGACGACGTGTCGCAGGCGGTGCTGGACGCCCTGCCCCCGGTCGAGGAAATCCTGTCGCGCGGACGCATCGAGGAGGACACGAGATGACCCGTCATGCCCAGCTTGCAACACCACTCACGGCGCTGCCCCCGCCCGGCGAAGCCGAGCTTGTCACTGGCGCCCGCGCGGGCAATGAGGTCGCGATCCGCGAACTTGTCCGACGCCTCAATCCCCGCCTGTTTCGCGTGGCGCGCGGCCTCATGTCCAGCGATGCAGAGGCCGAAGAGGTGGTGCAGGAGGCTTATCTCAATGCCTTTACCAGGCTTGAGCAGTTCAAGGGAGAGGCCAGGTTCTCGACCTGGGTCACCCGGATTGCAATCAATGCGGCGCGGATGCGACTGCGCCGCGCGCACCTCGAAGAGGACTATGACACCGTGAACGAGACCGAAACAGACGCGGTCATCGACTTTCCCGGCCAGCATCAGGAACGCCCCGAGACCGCGCTGGGCCGGTCTCAGGTCCGCGACCTGCTTGAAGCCGCCATTGCGGCGATGCCCTCCGATCTGCGGTTGCCGTTCTTGCTGCACGAGGTCGAGGGCATGCCGCTCCGGGATATTGCCGAAGACCTGTCGCTCAACGCGATTACCGTCAGAACACGCCTGTTCCGCGCCCGCCGCAAGCTTCGCGCCATTCTGGAAGCGCGCATCGAAGGCGGGTTCGATCAGGCCTTTCCCTTCGCGGGTACGCGCTGCGCCGGGATGGCACATCGTGTGGTTGCCGAACTCCAGGCCCGGACGAGGTCATGACAAAAGGATATGACCTTGACCCGCTTGAAGCTCCATGTGCCGTAATTCAGGAATAGGAAGGTTGAGCCATGACGCATCACCTCATCTTGAAGCCCGTCGGACCTGTGACCCACGATACCTGTCACCTGATCTTCGATCCATATGCTGCGCTTGAAAGGCTTCCGCTAAACCCACGAGATCATTGCTGACGCGGATTGGGCGTGCCATCGCTTTGTACTGAGCACGGCGGATGTCGATGACCAGTTGGCAAAGCGGGGCGTGGTTGTCAGCCGTGAGGCGATCCGGCTGTGGGGCAATCGCTTTGGGAAACAATTCGCAAACTGCATCCGCCGTGATCGAGCTCAACCGAACGACAAGAGGCATCTTGACGAAGTCGATATTACAATCCGTGGCAAGAAACATTGGTTGTGGCGCGCGATCGGCGCAAATCGCGACGTGCTCGAGATTCTCGTGCAAACACGTCGAAACGCAAAGGCCGTAAAGCGGTTCTTCCAAAGGTTGTTCACCCTGTTCGGCGAACCACGGGTCGTGATCACCGACAAGTTGCGCAGCAACATCCAGCCCATCAGCAAACTGGCACCGGGCGCGGATGGTCGCGCCCACCAGGGTTTGGGCAATGCGATCAAAGTGTCGTACAGGCCGACACGTCAACGAAAGAAAATATTTGGCTCAAATCCCACCACCACGCCCGCACTGATGCGATCAGCCTCTGGTCCGATGACACCGCCGACATGGCAGCATGATCCAACCGTTGCCAATGCTTCACAACCGGCCAACAACAATTTGGCAATAGCCCTGCCACACTCACATCTGCAGCCAATACGCGCGCCGTTCAAAAACGGGGCATCAAGTCGATCAATTCGCGTGTGTAATCGTTGTTGGGAGCTTCAAAAAGCGTATCGGTTTCCGAGACTTCGCAGATTTTCCCATTGCGCATCACCGCCACCCGGTCGCAGATCTGACGCACCACCGGCAAGTCATGGCTGATGAACAACACGGTAAGATCAAGCGCGTCCCGCAGGTCTTTCAGAAGGTTCAGGATCTGCGCTTGTATCGACACATCAAGCGCCGAGGTTGGTTCATCGCAAATCAAAAACTCGGGTTGCGTGGCAAGGGCGCGGGCGATGGAGATGCGCTGGCGTTGCCCACCGGAAAATTCATGCGGAAACTTGCGTCCCGCCGCCGCGCCGAGACCGACCACTTCCAGCAATTCGCTCACGATGCGCCGTGTATCGGCGCGGGTGTCAGACAGGCCATTGAAGGTGATCGGTTCCGCGACGATGTCCTCAACCCGAAGTCGTGGGTTGAGCGACGAATAGGGGTCTTGAAATATCATCTGCACGCGACGCCGCAGCGCCTGGCGTTCGGCACGTGACGTCACTTGGGACAGATCGCGGCCAGCCAGGGTGATACTGCCCGATGACGGCGTGTGAATGCCTGCCAACATGCGGGCGACCGAGGATTTACCGCTGCCGGATTCCCCAACCAACCCGAGCACTTCGCCGCGCTGGATATCGAAGCTCACATCTCGGACCGCGTGTGTGTAGCGACGGTTGCGCGGCAAGATGGCGTTGGCCGTGGTAAAGCGGATATTCAGGTTGCGGACCGACAGCAAAGGGCCGTCATGAACGGGTGCTTCCTGCGGCGCGCGGGCCTGCCATTGGTCAAGGGTCCTGGCATGAAACTCGCGGTTGTCGTCGCCGGTTGAACCCACATGGGGAAAACGATCAAGCTTGCGGTCACCGCGCGGAACGGCTGCGATCAATGTGCGGGTATAGCTGTGGTCCGGATCGTGCAGCACTTTGGCGGTCGGTCCGGTTTCCACCAAATCCCCACGATACATCACTGCCACGCGGTCCGCTGTCTGGGCAATGACCCCCATGTCATGGGTCACGAGGATCACACCAACGCCGCGGTCTCGGGTCAGCGCCTTGATCAAGTCCAGAACCTGCGCCTGAACGGAGACATCAAGCGCCGTGGTCGGTTCATCCGCGATGATCAGGTCGGGATCAGAGCACAGCGCAAGGGCGATCACGACCCGCTGGCGCATACCGCCGGAAAACTGGTGCGGATATTGGTCTATCCGGGTTTCAGGATCACCGATGCCCACATCGTCAAGCAGCGCGATCGCCTCGGCCCGGGCCTTGGCCTGCGACATGCGGCGATGCACGCGGATCGTTTCAATCAGCTGCTGACCGACGGTGTAGAGCGGATTGAGGCTGGTCAGAGGGTCCTGAAAGATCATCGATACGCGCCGCCCCAGCACATGCGGCAGGGTTGTGATGTCCGTTCCTTCCAGCGTGATCCGCCCGGTTGCCACGCGGCCCGGCGCATCCAGAAGACCCATGATGGCGGTGCCAATCGTGGATTTCCCGGCACCGGATTCCCCGACAAGCCCAAGGATTTCGCCACGCTCTACCGTCAGCGACACATCCCGAACAGCGGTGAAGGTTGACTTGCGGGTCGGATATTCGACGGTCAGGTTGTCGATCTGCAAAAGTGGCATGTTGTCCCTCAACGCAGTTTCGGGTCAAGAACATCGCGGAGCCAGTCCCCGAGAAGGTTGACCGACAGCACCAGCAAGGCCAGTGTCAGGCCGGGATATACGATCATCCAGCGTTCACCCGAGAAGATGAAATTGTTCCCCACCCGGATCAGCGTGCCCAGTGATGGTTCACCCGCCGGAATGCCGAGGCCCAGAAAGCTCAGCGTGGCTTCGCCAAGAATTGCGACGCCCAGGTTGATTGTGGCGATCACGAGCACCGGCCCCATCACATTGGGCAGTATATGCCGGCGCATGATGAGCCACGGGCCCAGCCCTGTGACCTGCGCCGCCTGAACATATTCGCGGCTCTTTTCAACCAGAGTCGAGGCGCGCACCGTACGCGCAATCTGGGGCCAGATCGACAGGGCCATGGCGATGATGATGACGAAAAAAGCGAGGTTGTCGTGTTGGTCGCGGGGCAGAATGACACGGGTCACGCCATCAATCAGCAGCGCCACCATGATGGCCGGAAAGGTCATCTGAACGTCGACGATCCGCATGATGATCGCGTCTGCCAGCCCCCCGAAATAGCCCGACAAAAGACCGAGGATCAGCCCCAGCACAACCGCAATGGAAACCGAGATCGCCCCAACAAGGATTGAGGTACGTGTGCCATATAGAATAGCCGACAGCATGTCGCGGCCTTGATCGTCAGTCCCCAGCAGGAACTCGGGCGCACCGCCCTCCTGCCATGCAGGGGGGAGCAACGAATTCATGAGGTCGATACTTGCCTTGTCGAAAGGATCGAACGGGGCGATCAACGGCGCGAGCAGCGCCGATCCGACCATGATGAGGGCCACCAGACCGGCCAGGACGGTCACAGGGGAGGTACGGAACTTGTATCCCGCGTCGCTATCCAGCATGCGCCAGAGCAAGGAAGGTCGGGTATCAGGCGTCATGGTGCGGCTCACGTCTTGGCAGAGACCCGCAGGCGCGGATCGACAAGGACATAAAGAAGATCAACAATGAGGCTGATCGACACGAAGATCACGGCCACCAGCAGCAGGTAGGTAGACATGATCGGGATATCCACGGTGGAAATTGCCTGAAGAAACAGCAGCCCGATGCCGGGCCATTGGAAAACGCTTTCAGTCACGATGCCGAAAGCGATGATTGAGCCCAGCTGCAGCCCGGCGATGGTCAGGACCGGCACCAGCGTGTTCTTCAAAGCGTGTCCGAAGTGGATGCGCCGGGGCGGGATCCCTCTGGCGCGGGCAAATTTGATATAGTCGGCGCGCAGGACTTCAAGCATTTCCGCCCGGACCAGACGCATGATGAATGTCATCTGAAACAGCCCCAGCGTACAGGCGGGCAGGATGATGGATTGCCAGCCGGTTTTCGTCAAAAGCCCGGTGCTCCACCACCCCAGATCAACGGTTTCGCCACGCCCGAAGGTGGGCAGCAGGCCAAGCTCAACACCAAAGGCGAGGATCAACATGATGCCAATGAAAAAAGTCGGAAGCGATACCCCGGCCAAAGACACGATAAGAAACAGCCGCGCCAGCGCACTGTCGGGTTTGAGACCCGAATAAACCCCCATCGGAATGCCGATCAACAACGCCAGCAGGAAAGCGACCAGGCTCAGTTCAATCGAGGCAGGCAGCCGATCAGCCAGCAGCGCGCCAACCGGTTGCCCCATCTGATAGGACAGCCCAAAATCCCCCTGCAGGACGCGCCCGACAAAACCGGCAAATTGTACCGGCAGCGGGTCGTTCAGGCCCATGGCCTCGCGGATTGCGGCCCGATCTTCAAAACTGGTGTCCTGGCTGACAAGCTGCGCCACGGGATCTCCGGCAAAGCGGAACATCACGAAGGCCAGCAAAGCAACGACCAAAAGGACGGTCGCCGCCTGAAACAAGCGCTGGAAGAGAAATCTGATCATGAGAGGCCTGTTGGTCGTGCGGGAAAGTTCGGGCCTGCCGCGTGAAACATGGCGGCAGGCCCGATTTGACGGGCGCGGGTTATTCGCCCACGGTCACATACCGCCAATCAAAGATATTGTCGGAGCGCACCTCAAGCGAGATGCCATCGCGGACACCCCAGGCACCCCAGGACTGGTGGAGGGGGATATAGGCGACATCTTCGGTGGTAATGGTCCAGGCCTCATTGATCAGCGCATTGCGCTTTTCGATATCGGTTTCGACAAGGATCTGGTCGGCAAGCGCATCAACTTCGGGGTTGCAATAGCCTGCGAAATTGGACTTCCCTGCAACGATTTTGCCCATTGCTTCCGGGGCCCAAACGGGCTGGTCCTCGGACAGGCGCGGGCACATGTGCAGCGAATAAAGTGCGATATGGCTGTCGAGACTTGCGGGCGTCGTTCCCAGCATGGCAAGACCGAAGTCCATGTTCGGGGCCAACAGAGCTTCGAGGTATTGTGCCTTGGCCTGAACATTGGCCTGTGCATCAATCCCGACCTTGGCCAACATGTTCGCCACGGCAAGACAGATCGCCTCGTCATTGACATACATGTTGTTTGAACACTGGAAGGTCATCGAAAACCCGTCCGGATAGCCCGCTTCCGCCAGCAGCGCCCTGGATTTTTCGGGATCGTAGGCATAGCGCTGAAACTCTTCGCTATGGCCATTCACACCCGGTGCAACCATCAATGCCGAGGGGGTGGCCCGACCGCGCAGGATTTTCGCGTGGATTGTATCCAGATCAATCGCACGATAGACCGCTTCGCGCACCCTTCGATCTTTCAGCGGATTGTCCCCTTCGACGGCAGAGCCCGGCAAGGTGTCACGCCACTGGTTCATGGTCAGGTACATTGTCCGTACTTCCGGGCCAGCTTCAATCCGAGCACCGGGAGTGGCGTCGATCCGGGCAATGTCCTGCACCGGGATCGGGAACACGACGTCAAGCTGATTTGACAACAGCGCCGCAACACGGGTCGCGGCATTGGGCACCGGCGTATATTCCACGTGGGTCACGTTACCGGGCACACTGCCCTTCCCCCACCAGTCGTCGTTGGCGGACAGCGTTGTCTTGACGCCGGGCTCGCGCGTTTCAAGCTTGAACGGGCCAGTGCCATTTTCGTGCAACGTGGCATAGCTGGCTTCTTCGCCACCTTTTTCGGGGTTTCCTACGCCGTTGGCCTCGGCCCAGGACTTGGACATGATGTACCAATTGGCCCACGTGTAATGCAGAATGGGATTGGGGGCGCTGGTTATGAAGTCGACGGTGTAGTCATCCACCGCAACCACTTCAGTATCAGCAGCTATACGGTTCTTGAAGTCCGAGTCTCCGGCGCGGACACGCTCTGCCGAAAAGACGACATCGGCGGCAGTAAAGGGGCTGCCGTCATGAAAGGTCACGCCTTCGCGCAGGTGAAAGCGCCAGTGGGTCGGAGCCAGAATTTCCCAACTTTCAGCAAGCGCTGGCAGGATTTCAAGGTCGGGTCCGCGACGAACCAGCCCCTCATAGACATTGCCAAGAAAGCCCGAGGTAAAGACTTCCTCGACGACATAAGGGTCCATGCTGACGAGATCACCTTGCGCCGCAAAGCGCAGGTTTTCGGCCGAAAGGCCCATCGGAAGCATGGCCAGCGCAAGGGTCACCCCTGCACGGCGCAGAGTCTTGGACGGCATTACACTCTCCTGTTCAAAGTTTGATTTCTGGCGTCACGTTTGCGCACACGGTTCATGGTTTTTGCTTGCACGTCAACAGATTTTGAATAATTTGATTAAATAAAGCGTCAAAACTGCCAAGATGTACAATTTTCTTCAAACCGACAGGGGCGCCCTATGCTCAGAACTGACCTAGCCAATGGTGCATTGCGGTTAACCTCCAAGGAGGAACAGATCAGCCGCTGTCTTTTGTCAAACTATCCGGTGGCGGGGCTGTCGACGGTGGCGGACCTGGCGGATAGAGCGGGTGTCAGCGTGCCGACGGTTCTGCGTTTCGTGTCCAAGCTGGGATTCTCTGGCTATTCCGAGTTTCAAAAGCGGCTGCTTGAAGAGCTGAGTGATACTCTCAACTCGCCCCTGTCGTTGGCGCACCGGGTGCCCCCTGAAGAGGTCGGCTCCGTCTACCAGCAAAGAATGCGGGCGGCCATGTCCGCGCTGGAAAAAACCGAGGCTGATTACGTGTCGCGGGATTTTGAGGCGGTGGTCGATCTTGTGGCAGACGAACGGTCGCAGATCCACTGTCTTGGCGGGCGCTTTTCGACGATGGTATCTGCCCGAATGGCGGCCCATCTGGCCCAATTGCGCCCCGGTGTCCGCCACCTCGACATCGCCTCGCCAACCTTGGCCGATCAGCTGGTGGACTACGACAGCCGGGTGACGCTGATCGCCTTTGATTTCCGCCGGTATCAGCCCGAAACCATCCGCTTCGCGCGCCTGGCAGCCGAGCGGCGGGCGCGGGTCATCCTGTTCACCGATCCCTGGCAATCTCCAATCAGCCGCGTGGCCGATCTGATCTTGACCTCTCCGGTTGAAAGCAGCTCCTTCTTTGACAGCTGGATCCCCGCGATTGCCCAGACAGAAGCACTGGTTTCATCCGTCGGGCTGCGCAACCCCGACAGGATGCGAGAGCGTCTGGCCCAGATCGAAGCGGCGCGCGCGGCCTTTGTGCGGTCGGACAGCGACGGTGCGACCGCTGAGGACACGGGCGCAGCATGAGCTTTCAAAGTGCGTTCAGCCCGGTGGCCAGTGTTTACGCAGATGAGGCCGTCGAGGTTTGCAATCCCGACGGTACGTATCCCGGCCTTCTCGTTTGCGATCATGCGCGGGCCAGTTTGCCGGCCGAATATGCCTGGTTGGGACTGGCGACTGCAGATTTGCAACGCCATATCGCCTATGACATCGGCATAGCCCCGTTGGTGCGTGCGCTGTCGATGTTGCTGGACTGCCCGGCCATTCTGACCCGGCAATCGCGGCTGCTGATCGATTGCAACCGTTGGATCCGGGACCCCAGCTCAATCCCGTTGGTCAGTGACGGCATCAGTGTGCCGGGCAATCATGGGCAAACACAGGAGGCCCGCGCTGAACGCTGGCATCGTTTCTTCTGGCCTTACCATCGCACCGTGCACCGGATGTTTGCCAAGGTGCGGTCGCAGCATGACGCGCCGATCTTTTTGGCCCTGCATAGCTGCACACGACAGATGGGCGGCACAGTTCGCGATGTGGATGCTGGCACGTTCTGGCACCATGACCTTCGGCTTTCCGATCGACTTATCAATGGGTTGCTCCGCAATGGCGAACTCTCGCTGCGAGAAAACTATCCCTATTGCGGTTTTGGCGGCACATCCTTCACACTGGATTACCACACTTGGGGGCATGATATTCCGGCCTGCGGACTTGAAATCGTCAACGATCTGATCGCGACCCCGACCGGTCAAGCCACATGGGCCGCCCGCCTGGCTGAGGTACTCGCGCGTTAGACGGGAATGTCACGCTGGTCTGTGATCGCCTCCATCGTGATGTAGGACGTCACGGCATCCAGATCAATTCGCGAAATCATCCGCTGATACACCTGGTCAAAGTCGTTCATGTCAGCTGCAACCACTTTGAGCATGTAATCGTAGTCCCCCGCGATCCGATAGAAATCGATCACATTGGGGATCGCCGACACCGCCCGACGAAACTCCTTCAGCCATGCGCCGCTGTGATGCCGGGTGCGCACCAGCACAAAGACGGTCAGGGCCATGCCGATCTTTTCCGCATCCAGACGCAACCCTTGTCCAAGGATGACGCCGCTGTCCTGCAGCGCCTTGATCCGCCGCCAGCAAGCGTTCTGCGATAGCCCGACACGGGCTGCGACCTCACGCTGCGACAAGCCGGCATCCTTTTGCAGCTCTCGCAAGATGGCGCGATCAGTTTGATCGAGTGAAACGGTTGAATTGCCGATTTTTGACAACGAAAATCCTCTCACAAGGGGTCATCTGGTGGTTTCTTGATCGAATACCGGGGAAGTACCTTTGTTTCAAACAAAAACGAAAGAAGTTGTACCGTGCCCGCATACCCCGCCACACCACTCGTTCGCTTTGCCCAATCCCTCCAACACCGCGATATTCTGGAAGAACTGCGCCACGGGTTGATCGGGGATGGCGCGCCAGTACCAGGGCCGTTCGGGGCAAACCCCCTGATTTACGCCGACTACGTGGCCTCTGGCCGCGCGCTGGAGCAGGTGGAACGTTTTGTCATGACCGAGATCCTGCCCTTCTATGCCAATAGCCATACCGAAGCGTCCCATTGTGGGTCGGTGATGACACGGATGCGGCGCGAAGCCCGCACGACGATCGCCCGGCTGACCGGCGCGGATGACCGTCACGCGGTGATCTTTTGCGGATCCGGCGCGACGACCGGCATCAACCGACTGGTGCATTTGTTTGCAGTCCCCGAGGTGCTGGCGCGCGGCGAACGCGTGTGTGTGCTGATCGGGCCTTATGAGCATCACTCCAACATTCTGCCGTGGCGCGAATGCGGAGCGGAGGTCATCGAAATTCCCGAAGGTGCGACAGGCGGGCCGGATATGGCCGCGCTCGACGATGCGCTTGCGGCAACCAAGGGCGCGACCCTGCGCATCGGCGCCTTTTCCGCGGCATCGAACGTGACCGGCATCCTGACAGATACTGATGCTGTGACCCGCAAGCTGCGGGCCGCGGGTGCGCTGAGCGTGTGGGATTACGCCGGCGGTGGGCCCTACCTGCCGATTGACATGGCAGGCGACGGTGATGCCGCCAAGGACGCCGTCGTTGTGTCGCCGCACAAGTTTCTTGGCGGCCCGGCGGCCACGGGCGTACTCGTCCTTCGCAAGGATGCGGTCGGCCGCAAAGCGCCGGTGCATCCGGGCGGTGGCACGGTGCGTTTCGTAACCCCGGACGCACATGATTATACGGGCGATCTGGCCGCGCGCGAAGAGGGCGGTACGCCGAATGTCATCGGCGATATTCGCGCGGCGCTTGCTTTTCTCGTGAAAGATGCCATCGGGCAAACGGTCATGGATGACCGTCATGCGGCGTTGAACGCCCGTGCGCTCGCCGTTTGGCAGGACAATCCCAATCTTGAGGTACTTGGCCTGAACAAGGGCGCGCGCCTGCCGATCTTTTCTTTCCGTGTCCGTGACGCGCAGGGTGGCTATGTGCACCAGCAGCTGTTTACCCGAATGCTCAGCGACTGCTACGGGATTCAAGCGCGAGGCGGATGCGCTTGTGCCGGTCCTTATGCGCATCGTTTGCTGGGAATTGACAAGGCAGGTTCCGAAGCGTTGCGGGCGCGCATTCTCGCCGGAGATGAACTGGCCAAACCGGGTTGGGTGCGGCTGAACTTTTCAGTCCTGCACGATGATGCCAAGGCCGACAGGATCATCGCCGCGGTCGATGAGTTGTCGCGCAATCCGCGCCCTGCGATGGATTATTATCGGGCTGATCCGCAAACCGCGCGTTTCCATCCGGTCGTTGCAGAGACGGCAGCCTGAAATGTGTCGATGGGCTGCTTGGATTGGCGAACCGATCTATCTGGAGGATCTCGTAAGCCGGCCGGAACACTCGTTGATCCATCAAAGTCGCGAAGCGCATTCCTGCAAGACGGCGATCAACGCGGACGGCGTAGGAGTGGCGTGGTATGGCACCCGGGCGCAACCTGGGCTCTACAAGGACGTGCGTCCGGCGTGGTCAGATCCGAATTTGTTGCAATTGGTGCACCAGACGATTGCGCCGGTCTTTCTGGCGCATGTGCGGGCCTCAACCGGCAGTGCCACGAGCTATGCGAATTGTCATCCCTTCGCCGATGGATGTTGGTCCTTCATGCATAACGGTGTGGTTGGAGACTTCGACCAGCTTCGAAAGCGTATCGAAGGGGATATCGCGGATCATCTATACGCCAAGAGAAAGGGGTCAACTGACAGCGAGGCGATTTTCTTGCTGGCGCTCAGCCTTGGTCTTGAGAGCGATCCGATGGAGGCGATGACACGCGCGCTGGCCCGGATCGAAACCCACGCCCGCAATGCCGGGATCAAACCGCACATCCGCTTTGCAAGCTGCTGGTCGGACGGTCAGGCCTTGTACGCCTATCGGTATGCCACAGACCGCTTTGCCCCCTCCTTGTACTACAACCGTACCGAACAAGGCACATTCGTCGTGTCAGAGCCGCTGGACCATCTCTCTGAACATTGGACAGAAGTTCCCCCGGGCTCCGGGCTCCGGGTCTGCGGCTCCGATTTTGGTCTGAGCGAAGTAAAGGCAGCTTAGGGTCAAAACTCACGTTCGCGTCGCGGTCAAAGGATGGCGTTTGCGCCCAGAGCGATGGCTGGCAAAATGGCAGTGTGCACTTGTCACATCGAGGGAGAAACGCGCGACGGGTCAAACCGGCGCTTTTCGGCCAGATCATCGTGCCTAAAGGCGACGGATGGGCAACGCTCGATCAACCCCTCGCTCGCGAGATCAGTGACCTCGCCGCCGGAACAGCCAACCATCATTCAGCCCAGAGGACGCCAACCGGCAATTTCCACCTCATATGCGACACCACCGCATTCGGCCAAATCAGCCACTCTCAGTTATCCAGTTGCGACAACGCCACCATCGACAACCAATGCCTGTCCCGTCATCATCCGGCTGGTATTCGAGGCCAGGAACAGGACGGCATCAACCATATCCTGAGGCCCCAGGGTATCTTTCAGACACTGTCGTTCAATATGCGCCTTGAGCGCCTCAGGGGTGACCCACAGCTCTTTTTGCTTGTCCGTCAAGACCCAGCCCGGCGCCAGCGCATTGACGCGAATTCTGTCCGGTCCAAACTCGCGTGCAAGGCTGCGGGTCATGCCGTTAATTCCGGAATTCGCCGTGGTATAGGCCGGATATCCCGCACTTCCCATCATATAGCTGATCGACGTGAAATTGATGATCGACCCGCCTCCAGCGGCCCGCATCCCGTCGATCACGGCCTGACAGGCAAAGAAATAGGCCTTGAGATTGACCGCCTGTGACCAGTCCCAGAAGCTTTCGTCAACTTCTTCGGTGGTGTGGCGTTTGTCGTTGGCAGCATTGTTGACAAGAACCGTCACCGGACCGTGTGCTTTGCTGGCCTCGGCGACGCTCTTTTTCAAATGCGCGATGTCAGTGATGTCGCATTGCATATAGAGTGGTCTGACGCCGTGTTTCGTCTCCATCTCGTCGGCAAAACCGGTTGCATCCGAGCGCTGGACAAACGCCACTCTGGCCCCTTGTGCCATCAGCCCATCGGTCAGAATCGCGCCGATACCCGCACCGCCTCCGGTGACGAAAACACTTTTGTCGGCAAGATCGTGGAATGTTGCTGTCGGGGTCATCAGTGGCTTTCTCTTGTTACGGGGCGGGTGTCTTTGCCAACAAGGAAATCAAGGTCAGCGCCTTTGTCGGCCTGCAGTACATGGTCGACATACATCTTTGCGTAGCCACGGGTGTAGTGCGGATCGGGCGGCACCCAAGTGGTACGACGCGCGGCAAGTTCGGTATCGGAAACCAGCACCTCAAGCACGCCGTCCTTGGCGGAAATGCGTATGCGGTCGCCGGTTTGGACGACGGCCAGTGGTCCGCCGGCGGTGGCTTCGGGCGCCACATGGAGTATCACGGTGCCAAAGGCAGTACCGGACATCCGCGCGTCGGATACCCGGACGATATCGCGAACACCCTTCTTCACCAGCTTGGCGGGCACCGGCATGTCACCCACTTCGGGCATGCCGGGATAACCTTTGGGGCCGCAGTTTTTCAGCACCAGAATGGTATTTTCATCCACCGGCAGATCGTCACGGTCGATATTGGCCTTCAGGTCTTCGATCGTCTCAAAGACATACGCCTCGGCCTCATGCTCCAACAGATGATCCGAGGCTGCTGACGGTTTGACGATGGCGCCATTGGGCGCGAGGTTGCCGCGCAAAACCCGCAGGCCCGCCGCAGGTTTGAGCGGATTGTCGTATGAGTAGATTACATCGCGGTTATGGCATTCGGCCTCGTGGCAATATGTCGTGATGTCTTTGGACATCACGGTATTGGCGGGGCGAAGGATGTGCGCCAACTCCTTGAGCACCACCGGAACGCCGCCAGCGTAACAGAAATCCTCCATCAGGTATTGGCCCGATGGCATACAGTTCACCAAGAGCGGGATCTCTCCACCGATCTCGAAGTCTTCCAGTGTCAGGTCAATGCCAACACGGCCCGCCAGGGCCAGAAGATGAACCACAGCGTTGGTCGAACCACCAAGCGCGGCGTTGGCGAGAATTGCGTTTTCAAAACTCTCCCTGGTCAGGACATCCGACAGCTTCAAATTCTCTTCAACCATTTCAACGATGCGTTTGCCGGTCATATGGGCCAACGCCATGCGCCGCGCATCAACCGCCGGAAGCGCGCCGTTCATCGGCAGCGACATGCCCATTGCTTCGGTTAGCGATGACATGGTAGAGGCGGTGCCCATGGTCATGCAGACGCCTTTCGAACGGCTCATGCCGGATTCCGTGGCCATAAAGTCCTTGAGTGTCAGGTCGCCCGCTTTGACATCCATGGCAAATTTGCGCACGTCGGTGCCGGACCCCAGATCGCGCCCTTTCCACTTCCCGTTCAGCATGGGACCGGAGCTGACCACAATGGTCGGTAGGTCGACCGACGCCGCGCCCATCAGCTGACCGGGCGTGGTCTTGTCACAACCGCCCAGCAGAACAACGCCATCCATGCCGTAAGCGCGGATCGATTCCTCGACATCCATCGCCAGAAGGTTGCGAAACAACATCGCGGTGGGTTTCATCTGGGTTTCGCCCAGGCTCATCACCGGGAATTCGACCGGAAAGCCACCCGCTTCCCAGACGCCACGCTTGACGCCTTCAGCCAGCTCGCGCAGACCTGAATTGCACGGTGTCAATTCCGACCACGTGTTGCAAATTCCAATCACCGGACGGCCATCGAATGCGTGATCCGGAAATCCTTGGTTTTTCATCCACGACCTGCGGATGAACCCATCCTTGTCGAGCATGCCATACCATGACCGGTTCCGGTGTTTTCTGGTCATGTCAGCTTTCCTTCGACAATCCACATCGGTTCCGGGAACGACAAAGGACGGGTCAGGCCGTGATTCATCAGGTAGCTACCGCTCATCGAATACGCACTTCCGTCTCCGCGTCGAACAGGTAAGCGCGGCCCGGATCGAAATTGAGCGACACCCGCGCGCCCGGGACGGAACGATGGTCACCGCGTTCCTCGACGATCAGACGCTCTCCGGTTTCGGCCTGGATGTAGTCGTAGGATACGCCGCCAAGCGCCTCGGTCAGCTCGATCGACAGGGTGTCGCCGTCACTGACTTCGATATGTTCGGGCCGGATGCCGAGGATCACCTTCGTCCCCGTGGCCGGCATCTTCACCGGCACCGGGATGGAGGACTTCAGCGCCGGCACATCGACCTTGCCATCAGCGCCGACCGTGCCGGACAGGAAATTCATCGCCGGCGACCCGATGAAACCGGCAACGAATTTGTTGTCCGGATCACGGTACAGTTCAAGCGGTGCGCCGACCTGTTCGATCTTGCCCAGCCGCAGCACGACGATCTTGTCGGCCATTGTCATCGCTTCGACCTGATCGTGGGTGACATAGATCATCGTGGCGCCGATGTCGTTATGCAGCCGGGCGATCTCCACCCGCATCTCGACGCGCAGTTCCGCATCGAGGTTGGACAGTGGCTCGTCGAAGAGAAACACCTCCGGCCCTCGCACGATGGCCCGCCCGATGGCCACGCGCTGGCGCTGGCCACCCGAAAGCGCGGCAGGCTTGCGCCCCAGATACTCGTCAAGTTTGAGTATGCGGCTGGCCTCGGATACCTTGGACTTGATCTCGTTCTTGGGATGGCCGTTCATCTTCAGACCGAAGCCCATGTTGTCCTCGACCGTCATATGCGGGTAAAGCGCATAGGTCTGGAACACCATCGCCACCCCGCGTTCCGCCGGGTCCATGTTGGTCACATCGCGTTTGCCGATATGGATCTGGCCCTCGGTGGTCTCTTCCAGCCCCGCCACCATGCGCATCAGCGTGGACTTGCCGCAGCCCGACGGACCGACAAAGACGCAGAACTCGCCATCCTCGATCTTCAGGTCGACCCCGTGGATCACCTGAACATCGCCGTAGCGCTTGATGACATTTTTGAGCGTCACTCCGGACATGGTTCAATCCCCTGATATTGCGTTGTTTTGTCTTGCTTCAGGAACGTGCCTGGCGGCTACGTTCCGAATGATTTGTTCGACGATTGGCGCTTGGGTCAGGCCCGGCAAAAGCCCCTTCCGGCGCGTCCAGGCCGCGCATCAGATCGGCCGGCCGCCCAGGTTCCTTTGCGCAAGTCAGGATGGGATCACCCGGTTCCACAAGGGCAGAGTTTGCGGCGCAAGCGCCCATCCTCTGCGCCCGTCCGCGGCCTGCGGCGTGGCCACAGGGTCAGGCCTGCGCCACCCGTGGAGATTTCAGCGGTTCTGCCGCCTGGATCGCCTGCACCATCTTCTGCAACAGCGTTGCCCGCAGGCGGGTACTGCCGGGACCGGTCCACAGGTTGTTGACCTCGCCAGGATCGGATTCGAGATCGAAGATCTCGCCATGCGCTTCGGTGCGGTAGACCGAAATCTTGAACCGTTTTCCGATATAGCTGGTCACATGCGGCGCCAGCGGGTTGTGACGGTTTTCGCAGAGCGCGTGATCGCGCGGCGGCAGGGCCTTGCCCTGCCAGTGCGCCAGCTGCGACACCCCCTGCATCGGCGGCGGCGCAACACCAGCCGCATCAAGCATCGTCGGCGCCAGATCGAGCAGCGTCTGGATAGAACTTTCGGTGGCGCCCGCCTGCACCTTTCCGGGCCAGCGCACGATAAAGGGAATTCGCAACATGTCCTCGTAGTGAAACGGCCCCTTGGCAACCAAGCCGTGCTGGCCCAGGAAATGGCCATGATCGGTGGTAAAGACGATCAAAGTATCCTCGGCCAGTCCCAGCGCATCGAGCCGGTCGAGGATGCGGCCGATCTCGCGGTCCATGAAGCTCATCATGCCGTAATAGACGGCCATGTCCTTCTTCAACGCATCACGCGGATAGAGATGGCTGGCGCAACCGTGCGCCTCGTGCGGCTGGTGCCAATCGGCGAAATCCGGCGCTTCCTGCTGGGTCTTGGCGAAATGCGGCGCGTTCAGATCGTGTTCGCCGGGGGTGAGCCGGCCCGGCTCCATCTCCTCCGGGTCATACATCGAGGCCCAGGGTTCAGGCACGGTATAGGGCGGGTGCGGGTCGGGAAAGCTGGTCCAGAGGAAGAAGGGATCGCCGCGCTCTGCGGCATCGTCGATGAAGGCCAGCGAACGTTCGGCGATCCAAGGCGTGTAATGCATGTCCTCGGGCAGCGCCCAGCTGCGCGTCTCGCGCGCCCAGTAAGGCGCACCCTCGGCCATCTTCGGGGCCAACGGTGCCGTGTCACCGGGCAAGGGCTGGAAATAATCGCGCCAATTGGCAAGCCCGCGGTCCTCCATCCAGGCGGCGTAGTGCTGGCCGACATGCGCTTCGTCGGCGTGGTTGCGCACCAGCTCGATGTGATCGAAGCCATAGAACGGCCCGTTGAAGCCACGCCAGAAGTCGATGTCGCGCAGGATCGGCTGCTTCTCCAGGCTGTCGCCCGCCAGCGGCTGGAAATGCGCCTTGCCGATCAGCCCGGTGCGATAGCCTTGCCCGCTCAACAGCCCCGGCAGCGTCGGCAGGTCTTCATCGAGCTTGCAGCCGATGGTCCAGGCGCCGTGCTGTGAGGGGTAGAGCCCGGTCAGGATCGAGGCGCGCGACGGCGTGCAGGTGGGCGCCGGGCAATAGGCGCGGTCGAACCGCGTGCCCTCGGCGCAGAGCCGGTCGATATTGGGCGTCTTCAGCCCCGGCGTGACGCAGCCCAGGGCGCTGTAATGCTGCTGGTCGGTGGTGATCAGGAGGATATTGGGGCGCTGGGTCATGGGTCAGCCTTTGACTGCGCCTGCCAGGCCATTGATGAAATAGCGCTGCAGCAGGATGAACAGGATTACGACGGGAATGATGGAAATGGTCGCTGCCGCCGCCATGCCGGTCCAGTCGATGGTCTGCTCGCCCTTGAAGGCATAGATGCCGACAGAGAGCGTGCGGATGGCGGGATTGGCCAGGGTGATGACCAGCGGCAGCAGGAAGTCGTTCCAGGCGGTCAGCACCTGCATGATCACGACCGTGACAACCATCGGCCGCGCCAGCGGCAGCATGATGTACCAGAAGATCTGCCACTGGGTGACACCCTCGACGCGGGCGGCCTCTTCCAGCTCTTTCGGCAGCTGGCTGAAGTAGCCGGCAAAGAGCACCACGAAGATCACGATGGCATTGCCCGAGGTCGCCAGCGTCAGCCCGACGAGGCTGGTCGAGAGGCCCATGGCCGAGAGCAGCTCGAACACCGGGATGATGGTGAAACCCTGCGGCACGAAGACGGTCGAAACGGTGGCGACAAACAGGACGGTGCGTCCGGGAAAGCGGAAGCGGCCGAGGATATAGCCCATCAGCGAGGTGGCAAAAGTCACCAGCGCCAGCGAGCCGACAGTGACAAAGAGCGTGTTGAAGAAATACCGCCCCATGTTGGCCTCGGTCCAGGCGCGGGAGTAGTTCTCCCAGGCCCAGCTTTCGGGGATCAGCCCGGGGTTGCCGAAGATCTCGGTATTGGATTTCAGCGAGGTCGCCAGCATCCAGATGAAGGGATAGATCCAGATCATGCAGAGCACGGTCATCGCCAGGGAAATCAGCGCGATGCGGCGGCTGGGGGCGTGATCGCCGAAGATCAGACGTTTCATGCCATGCCCTCCGCCCGGCGCCGCGCCATCCGCGTGGCCAGCGATTGCAGGATGGTGAGGCCAAGGATCATCATGCCGAAGAGAACCCCCGCCGCCGCGGCATAACCCAGCCGCGGAATAGTGCCGTCGTCGCTGGCAAAGGCGGTGCGGTAGATGAAGATCTCCATCACCTCGGAGCCGAAGAACGGCCCGCCGTTGGTCATCGACATGATCAGCGGAAAGACGTTGAGCGCCGAGACCATGGTGATCAGCGTGATCGCCACCGCGAAAGGCATGATGATCGGCAGCACCACCAGAACCACCAGCCGCAGCCCCTTGCAATTGTCGAGTTTTGCGGCGTCATAGACATCATCCGGCACGGTTTGCAGCGCGGCCAGCCAGTAGATCAGGGTGATCCCCAGCCATTTCCACACGTAGACGCCGATGACCGAGGGCATGACGGTGTCCGACGATCCGAGGAAATCAATCGGCCGCGAGATCAGCCCGATATCGAGCAGCAGCCCGTTGATCGGGCCGTTGAACGGGCTGAGCAGGAAGGTCCAGACGATGCCGATCACCGCCACCGGGGTGACCACCGGCAAGAACACCATCGTGCGAAACAGGTTCGACAGTTTGAGCAGCTGGTTGTTCAGCACCATCGCCAGCAGGAGCGACAGGACAAGCTGCGCCGGCACCGTGCCGAGCAGGAAATAGATCGACCGGCCGAAGGCATTCCAGAAGATCGGATCCTGAAAGAGGTTCACGAAATTCTGCAAGCCGACGAACTTGATGTCGGCGTTGAAGCCCGACCAGTCCTGCATCGCATAGAACACCGCGGCAAAGATCGGATAGAACACGAACATTCCCGACAGGATCAGCCCGGGCACGAGCATCAGATAGGCGAAGCGATGTCGGTAGAGGGTGTGAAGCAAGGTCATCTTGGGGTCCCGGCATAGGCAAGGGGGCCGCCGGATCGGCAGCGGCCCCCTTTGGGAGAGGTCTGGAAGGCTCAGTAGTCGGAGGCGGCGAAATCGACGTCCGGGTTCCAGTTCGGGAACACCAGGTCCGCCCGGTCTACCGTCGCGCCATCGGCGCGGGCCTTGTCAAAGGCCGCGTCGAGCGCCGCATCATAGCGGTCCTTCAGCGCCTTCATCTCCTTGGCGACACCGGTCATCTCGCCAGAGACCAGCCCCTGCACGGTGCGGGCAAAGCCGATGTCGGGCGCGACGAACGAGCCGATCACCCGCGCCAGATCGCCATTGCGCACGATCGGGTTGGGGCCAACGCGGATCGCGTCGTTGAAATGGTTCAGGATCTTGCGGGAGCGTGGCGAGAAGTCGGCCTTCGCGATCGCCTCGGGCATGATCGGCGGGTCGCCGGCGCCCACCACGTTGCCCCACTCGATCTGGCCTTCAAGCGTGCCGAGATAATGGAAGATCTCGCCGGCAATGGCGCCATTGTCGGACCCGGCCCAAAGACCCAGAGTATTGGGCACCGCGCCGGCCTGGCTGATCGTCAGCTTGCCGGTGGGGCCTTCGTCGGGCACCGGGCCCGAGGCGACGCCGAAGTCGAACCCGGGATGCCCGGATTCCCAGCCGGGGATGTTCCACGGGCCTTGCAGGATCATGCCCGCCGCGCCCTGCGGCACATAGGCCCGCGCCTGCGGCGCATTCAGGTTCATCAGCCCGGGGAAGAAGCTGCCATCGGCGTTCATCGCGATCAGAAGCTCGACCGCGGCGACATATTCATCGCTGTCAAAGACATATTCGCCGGTGCGCAGATCGATATCGGCATCCAGCGGGCTGTCGCCCCCGGCGCTGGCCCCGGCCATCCGGCCCATGTTGCGCACTGCGTCCTGCCAGCGATTGAGCTGCGAGCCGCCGAGGATGAAGCCGAAGTACCGCCCCTTGCCAGCCTCGGTGATCTTGCGCGCAGCCTCGCGGAATTCGCTTTGCGTCAGCGGCTTGGTCTCGGGGTCGTAGCCCGCGGCCTCCATGTAAGCCTTGTTGTAAAGCAGGTGCGTCGAATATCGCTTGTTCGAGGTGAAAGGCAGGCCATAGGTCTTGCCCTCGAAGACATTGATCCCGGGCAGGAAGGCACCGGTCGGGAAGTTCGCCTTCCAAGCTTCGATGTCGGGGATATAGTCGTCATAGGGTTGCATCCAGCCCTGCGCCACCGCATCGGCCAGCGAGGTGTTGCGCGGCAGGACAAAGGCATCCGGCGCCGTCTTGTTGCGCACGCCGAGCGGGATGACGCGGGCGATCTCGTTCCACGGCAGCGGGTCGTATACAATGTTCACGTCGCGGGCAGCGGCGTAATCGGCAAAGAACTTCTTGAAGAACACGGCCTTCTGGTCACCGCTGTCGATCCAGCGGAATGTCGCCCCCGCAGGGATGTCGTTGATCGACGCGGGCACGGTCTGTGCGCGGACACCGCTGGCCAGAAGCGCCGCGCCGGCGCTGGATCCAAGAATGAAATTGCGGCGGCTCAGCCCCCGGGACATGGTCATGATCAGGTCTCCTCCCTCTTGCGGGGCGTCTCCGTTTCCCGCTTCGATGTGACATTAGCTTGACACCGGCTTGCAAAAAAGCTGATATTTTTTTCAGTTCGATCAGGTTTTTTAATTGATGCTCAGCGACACCCACCTTCTCCAGCGCTTCCTCAGCGTGGTCGATCACGGCACGCTGCATGCCGCCGCCGAGGCCGTGGGCGTCACCCAGCCAGCGCTGACCCGCAGTCTCAAGCTGCTTGGGGAAAGCGTCGGCGGTGCGCTGTTTGAACGTCGTGGGCGTGGGCTTGTGCTGACCCCCCTTGGGCGATTGCTATCCGAACAGGCCCGTCATCTGCAGCGCGAACAACAACTGGCCGAGGCCGAGCTTCTGGCGTTTCGCAAGGGCGAACACGGCAATCTGCGCATTGGTGCGGCCTCGATCTGGATGCTTGACCTGTTGCCGAAGGTCATTGCCCGGCTGCATGCGCATTACCCGGCCCTGCAGTTCACCCTGTCCTCGACGAACTATGGAGAGGGCGTCAGGATGCTGCAGGACGGCCGGCTCGATGCGTTCTTCGGCGGCTTCCAGAAGATGGAGCCCCTGCCCTCCTACCTCGTGCGACAACCGCTCTTCGTTGCCCGGCTGGTGGTCATCGCCCGCAGCGGTCACCCGATCTTCGACAAACCGGTCGTCGATGGCGAGGCTCTGGCGGAATACAGCTGGCTGTCGTTCCAAAGCGACGCGGCCTATCTCGACAACATCCGCGATGTCGTGCGGGAGGCCTGCGGCAAGTCGTTGCGCGTCACCGCGCATTGCGACTCCATGTCGACCACGCTGAAGCTGCTGGCGTCGGGTGATTACCTTGCTTTCCTCCCGAGCAGCTTTCTGACCCAGGCAACGGACCAGAGACTGCACATCGTCAAGACCGAATTGCCCGAGATCAAGTTCAACTCAGGCCCCATTTACAGGCGGTTCCTGCAGCAGAACGCGGCCTTCAACTGCCTGCTGGAAAACGCCGCTGGCGAAGTGGACGCGAGCATGGAGACCCCGGTTACGCCCTCCATTTAAGGCCGTGCACCTTGGTGCAAGGATCAGCGTGTTTGCGGCCGCTTGACAACTGGTCCGAAATCTCGCGACCACCTCTATCGCTCCGGATCGACCAGTGCGTCATCAAACCAGTGTCTCATCAAAGTCATGACTATCCCTTCTGAATTTTCCAGTCTCAGGATAGTGGCGCCACACACATTGAGGATAACCCTCTATAGCCGAGATTCACGTTCCACTTTCAGCGATCCAGGTTTGCAACTGCTTGCACATCGCATCCCGCAGCAAGACGACGTCGGATGGCCCCGCAATCATGTTGACGCCCCGTGACGCGAGCGACTCTGCTTCGAAGCCAGGCACCGGCATCAACCCGAAGGCCTTTCTCGCCGACCGAGTGGCGGCCTCGATCCGTGTGACCGCATCAGCGAACTCCGGCCTGTCAAAGGCGCCGATCTGGCCCAGGGCGCCTGACAGGTCGGACGGGCCGACAAAGATCGCGTCGATCCCGTCGGTTCCAGCAATCTCGCCGGCATGTTCCAGACCCGAGGCGGATTCGATCTGGGCGATCAGACACAGCCCCGCATCCGCGCGGGCCACATAGTCGCTGATCAGCCCATAGCCCGAGGCCCGCACCACCGCCGAGGCACAGCCGCGCCGGCCTGCGGGCGGATAGCGGCATTCAGCCACCAGATCGCGCGCCTGTTCGCCGGTTTCCACCATCGGCACCATCAGGTTCGTCACACCGAGGTCAAGCAACCGCTTGATAAACAAGGGGTCCTGCCCGGTGGCGCGCACGACGCAATCGGTCTTGCCGCCCTTGAGCACGCGCAGCGCCTGGGTGACGGTATCGAGCCCATGCGGGCTATGCTCAAGATCGACCAGCACGAAGTCATAGCCCAAATCGCCGGCCATTTCGACCGAGGTGATCCAGCCGTCGCTGATCCAGATGCCGAATGCCGGGTGCGCGCGTTGCAGTTTCTCTTTGAATGTCATGATGGTTCCCCTTCAGTTTAGTTCCAGGCATATGGCCACGCCCTGCCCGCCGCCGATGCAGAGCGCAGCCAGGCCCCGGCGGGCCCCGCTGCGCTGCATCCGGTGGAGCAGCGTGACGACAATGCGGGCGCCAGAGCCCGCCAACGGATGGCCAAGCGCAATGGCACCGCCGTCGGGATTGATACGCGCCGGATCCCAGCCCATTTCGAGATCGACGGCCAAGGCCTGCGCTGCGAAAGCCTCGTTGATTTCCAGGGTGACGAGGTCATCCGCCCGCCACCCGGCCTTGGCCAGTGCGGAGCGTGCGGCGAAAGCTGGCCCCAGCCCCATGTCCATTGGGTCGAGCGCGGCCGAGGCAAACCCGGCGATCCGCGCCATGGGCTCCAGCCCGACCGCGCGCAACCGGTTCGCGCTGCCGACCAGCACCGCCGCCGCGCCGTCGTTCAGGCCCGAGGCGTTGCCTGCGGTGACGGTGCCTGCCGGGTCGAACACCGGGCGCATGGCCGCGAGGCTGGCAAGTGTCGTGTCCGGTTTCGGGTGTTCGTCAACCGCGAGATGCGTTTCGCCATTGCGCACCGCGACGATTTCCTCGGCAAAGGCGCCTGCGTCGCGGGCGCGCCCGGACTTTTGCTGCGAGGCCAGCGCAAAATGGTCCTGGGCCTCGCGGCTGATCCGGAACTTGCGGGCCAGATGTTCGGCGGTGATGCCCATGTGGACATCGTGGAACGCATCCCAAAGCCCGTCCGTCACCATGGTATCGCGTGCCACGCAGTTGCCGAGCCGCGAAGGGCGGCGCAGGTTCATGACATGCGGCGCGTCGCTCATGCAATCCTGCCCTCCGGCGACGATCAACCCGGCGTCGCCGCCCTTGATCGCCTGAGCTGCCAGATGGATGGACCGCTGCCCGGCGCCACAAACCATGTTCAACGTCATTGCCGGCACGCTGGTGGGAAGCCCCGCCCCCAAGCTGGCCTGGCGCGCCGGATTTTGCCCCGCGCCGCCAGTCAGAACCTGCCCCAGCATGACCTCGTCTACGGCCTCCGGATCGACATCCGAGTCAGTCAGCATCCCGGCAATCACCTGCGCGCTGATCCGGGCCGCAGACAGGCCCGCCAGCGTGCCGTTCAACCGCCCGATGGGCGACCGGCGGGCCGCCCCAATGAAGACATCCGCCATCGCCTTCAGGCCCAGCCTGCGGTGGATTTGACTTCAAGATAGTCGTGCAGTCCCCATGCGCCATGCTCGCGCCCGTTGCCCGATTGCTTGAACCCGCCGAAGGGCGCGCGCGCGTCCCAATCGGCACCATTGATCCAGATCGACCCGACGCGCAGCCGGCGCGCGACGCGGCGGGCGCTTTCGAGATCGGCGGATTGCACATAGCCGGACAGACCATAAACAGTATCATTTGCAATCTCGATGGCATGGTCCTCGCTGTCGTAACCGATCAGCGCCAGCACCGGGCCAAAGATCTCTTCCCGGGCGATGGTCATGTCGTTGGTCACGTCGCCAAAAACCGTGGGCCGGACATAGTAACCCCGGTTGAGGCCCTCGGGTCGCCCCAAGCCGCCGGTGACAAGGGTGGCGCCTTCGGCAATCCCCGCCTCGATCAACCGCTGGATCTGGCCGAACTGCGCGGCATTGACCACAGGCCCAAGCGAGACATCACCCATCGGGTCGCCCACGTCATGCGCCTCGGCTGCCTCGCGCGCCAGCGCCTTGGCCTCGTCCATCCGCGCGGCCGGCACAAGCATCCGCGTCGGCGCGCGACAGGCCTGTCCCATGTTGATGAAACAGGCATCCACGCCCTCTTTGACTGCGCGGGCCAGATCGGCATCGGGCAGGATGATATTGGCCGATTTGCCGCCCAGTTCCTGCGCCACGCGTTTGACCGTGTCGGCCGCGGCGCGCGCCACGGCAACGCCTGCCCGGGTGGAGCCGGTGATCGAGACCATGTCAACATCGCCATGCCGCGCCAGCGCTTCGCCGGCATCGTGACCGTAACCGGCAATATGGTTGTAGACACCGGGGGGAAAACCGGCAGCATCGATCAATTCGGCAAAACGCAGCGACGACAGGGGCGAGAATTCAGACGGTTTGGCCACCATCGTGCAGCCCGCCGCCAGGGCCGGTGCGGCCTTGACCACCAGCTGGTTCATCGGCCAGTTCCATGGCGTGATCAGGGCACAAACGCCGATCGGCTCTTTGGAAATCAGGGTCGAACCGCGCAATTCCTCAAACGTTTCGTTTTCCAGCGCTTCAATCGCCGCCTCAAGGTGCATGCGCCCGACAGCAGCCTGTGCTGCCCTGGAAAATCCGATCGGCGTGCCCATTTCGCGCACCATCAGTTCGGCCAATTCGTCGTAGGCACCGTTGTAAAGCGCCAACAGTCGCCGCAGAAGCAACAACCGGTCCTCGCGCGGGGTGGCGGCCCAGGCGGGAAAGGCGGATTTCGCCGCTGCGACGGCTGCGTTTACGTCGGCTTCGTCGGCCATCGGGATCTCGACCGTCGGCTCTTCGGTCGCGGGATTGATCAATTGGTGCCTTGCACGCCCGTTTGGACGCACCCATGCCCCGCCGATGTAGAATTTGTCGATCATGTAAGGTCTCACTTTGATGTGCCTGTCATCTGGTTGGGTCAGCGCCGGCCCCGGGCAATGCGTGCCGCTTCTGGCTGCTGGCGCAGGTGGAACATGGCCCAGATCCCCAGAACGGGGCCGGGAACGAGAATGAGGAAAGACCAGCGCCATGACCCCAGCGCCTCGACCACCTGGGGTAGGAGCCAGATCGCCAAGATGGTGATGGCAAAACCGATCCCCATCTGTATCGCCAGGGCCGCACCGACGCGGCGCTGATCGGCCAGTTCGGTGACCGCTGCCGAGAACTGGGCGCTGTCGGCAACCACACTGCCCCCCCAGACCGCGGCCACCAGCGTGAAAGCCCAGAACGGCCCGTCAAAGGTCAGCCCGATTAGCACAGCAGAGGCACCCGACAGGGCCATCATCAGGATGGTGGTGTGACAGCGCCCGATCCGGTCGGCCAGCCACCCGGCCATCACCGACGCCGGTGCGCCAAGCGCGATCACGGCAAAGACCAGCAACGAGGGATGGACGAAGCGCTCCGCGGCAGCAGGGGCAGCCGCAACATAGGCCAGCACCCAAGCCCACATGGCGTAGAGCTCCCACATATGGCCGAAGTAGCCCAGGTTGGCCAACATCACCGGTCGGTCGCGCAGCACCCGCCCGATCTGGCCCAGGTCCAGCGGGGCCTTGGCAAAGGGATACGGCCCATCGCGCAGCACGCAGCCGAAAATCACGGCGGCGATCAGGCTGGCCAGCGAACTGCCAAGCAGGACCGCTTGCCAATCAAGCCCCGTGCCCATCCCCCGCATCAGATGCGGCAGGGCCGATCCCAGCGTCAGCGCCCCGACCATGGCACCCATGGCAAGCCCCCGCCCGCTTCGAAACCAGGTGGCGATGAACTTGAGCGAGGGCGGATATATCAGCGCCAGCGCCGCCCCGGTGGCCACCCGCGCCGCAATCACCCAGGCAAGCCCCGGATCGAGCAGCGGCACGGCGTTGAAGCCAGCCGCCGCCACGCTGGCCAGGGCCATCAAGCGCACCAGCGGCAGGGCATCGGCCAGCCCCAGGCCCGCCGAAACCAGCGCCCCCAGCACAAAGCCCAGCTGCACGGAATTGGTCAGCCATGCCGCCTCGGAGGGTCCAAGCCCAAAGTGCCCCCGCAACTCTGGCAGCCCCGCGGTGGCCGAAAACCACGTTGTCAGTGAAAGGATCACCGCCAGCGCGGTCAACGCCAGGGCGCGCCATTCATCCCGAGGCCGGTCCGTCACCTAGAGCCCCTTGAGCGGCATGGTATAGGTGGTCGCCGTGCCTTCCACACAGACATCGCCCGCGCTGTCGATGACCGAGACGGTCAACTGACAGATCGGCTTGTCCGCACGGACATCGGCAACTTCGACAACGCCGGTGATCTCTTCTCCGACGCCGACCGCTTTGCGGAAGTTCAGGTTGGTGTTGAGAAACACGGTCCCCGGCCCTGGCAGGTCCTCGGCGACGCAGGCATTGAGGATGCCGGTCGTGACCCCGCCCTGGACGATCAGCTTGCCAAAGCTGGTTTTCCTGGCCAGCGCCTCATCGTAGTGAACGGGGTTGCGGTCGCCGGTCATGTCGGTGAAGGCGTGGATATCCTCCATCCGCGTGGTACGGCTTCGACGGCTGGCCTGTCCGACCTCGGGCTTGCCGTTGGTGACATTCGCCCAGCCGTCCTTTGTGTCTTGCGTCATGGTTGCGTCTCCGTTCCTTGTGACAATTCGAATAATGGCAGCATTCGTGCACCCACCTGCGTTGGCGCAAAGCGCAGGCTGTTTCCGACCTGCGGCGCGCGGTCCCCGGTCAGGATGTGGCTCAGCATCACCGGGCCTTCGGCCAGTTGCGCGAGGCCCACCACGTAGGGCGCCACTGGCCGCCAGCCGGGGTGTCCCGGTTTCCAGATGGTCGAGAAGGATTTGAGCCGCGCCATGCCGCTGACATCACCCCAAACCAGCGCATCGGCCCAGCAATGCGGGCAGATCGGGCGGGGATAGAACACGTGCCGCCCGCAGGCTTGGCAGCATTGGATATGCAAGCGTCCGGCCTCGGCGGCTGACCAGAAAGGGTCTGACAACTGGGTGACGGTCGGTCCGGGGACTTTCAGGTCTGACAAAACGGTCATGCGGCACCTCCGAGAACAAGGGCGACGGCTTCACTCATCGTAGCGCCATTTCCGGTGATCAGCGCGGTGTCGCAGTTCGGTATCTGTCGCGCGCCGCCACTGCCGCGGATTTGGCGGACGGCCTCGACCACATGAGTCATGCCCCCGGCGAGATCGGGTTGGCCAAAGCCCAGTTGGCCACCATGGGTGTTGATCGGCTGGCGCGCCTCCGGCCCCATGCCGCCATTGTCGGCGAGCCAGCGGCCGAAATCACCTGGCGGGCAAAGCCCGGCGTCCTCGATCGTGGCGGCGACCATGATGGTGTAGCAATCGTAAAGGCTCAGGAAATCGATGTCCTGCACCGCGATCCCGGCCTGCCCCAGCGCGCGGGCGATAGCGGGTTTCAGCGGCCCCGAGGTGATACTGGGCGCCTGTGAGACTGCGCGGTGGGTCACTTTTTCGCCCGCGCCCCACAGCTGCACCGGGCGATGTGGCCCGGCATGGGCCTTCTCGGCGGTGGTGACGATCACCGCCTCGGCCCCGGCGACGGGCATGACGATCTCGAACAGGTGCAGCGGCGCGGCCACCAAAGGCGAGGCCAGCACATCCTCGACACTGGCCGGTGCGCCGTGAAAGATTGCCATCGGGTTGAGCTGGGCATTCCCGCGCGATCCGGCGGCAATGGCGGCATAATCTTCGGGACGACAGCCATGCGCGGCCATATGCGCCTGCATCAGCAAGGCATAAGAGGTATTGGCACCGGACGCCCCGAAGGGCGTATCGAATTCCCGCGCCGGATTGCGGTTGGGCGAACGCGGCGGCGGGTCGTTGCGGTGATTGCCGATGACACAAAGCACCGTTTCGCATTGCCCCGCCGCAATGGCCGCTGCCGCCCGCCAGATCATGCCCGGTCCCGACGCACCGCCCAGGTCGACCAGGTTGGCCATGTCGGGCATCATGCCGAAGTATTCGGCGACGGTGGCGGGCACATGCTGCGGCGTCTCGCCAACCTGCGGGCCCACCAGAAGCCCGTCGATCTCATCGGGCGCGATGCCGGCATCGGCCATCGCCTCGGCCGAGACCTGCATCAAGAGCTCCATCGTCGACACGCCCTCGGTCCGGCGTTGGGGTTTCAGCTCACCGATGCCGCGGATTGCCGCGCGCGGGTGCAGGTGTCTCACAGTGCATCCTCCCGCCGCAGGGCGCGGTATTCGCCAAGACATGCCGGATTGGCCAGCGATGCCAGGTTGCGCACCTGTCCGCCGTTGACCGAGGCGCGTGCCGCGCCTTCAACCCGTTTGCCGTTGATCGTATAGGGAATATCCGACACCACGTGGATACGCGCAGGCACGTGGCGCGGCGAGGCCTCGGCGCGAATCCGCGCCCGCAGCCTGCGCAGCAAGTCTGCGCTCAGCGTCTTGCCCTCAGCGGGTTTGAGCGCCAGCACCACCTCTTCGTCGCCGGCGTGATCAGCCCCGAAGGCCAGGAAATCGTCCAGCTCGGGCAAGGTCTCGCACACCGCGTAGATCTCGGAAATCCCGATCCGCACGCCGCCGGGTTTCAAGGTGTTGTCCGACCGCCCATGCACAAAGCCGCCGCCGCTCGCGGTCAGTTCAGCCACATCGCCATGGGTCCAGACCTCGGGCCGTTCGGCGAAATAGGTCGCGTGATATCGGGCGTCGCCATCCTTGCCCCAGAAGGTCAGCGGCATCGAGGGGAAAGGCTCGGCACAGACAAGATCTCCACGCCGACCGATCACCGAAGTACCCCGATCATCCAGCACCTGCACCGCCATGCCGAGCGCCGGCACCGTCAGTTGACCACGACGCACTGGGTGCATCGGTGACCCAATCAGAAAGCACCCCAGAATTTCGGTCCCGCCCGAGATCGAGGCGAACATCATGTCGGGTTTGACGGCAGCATAGACCCAGTCGAACTGATGCGGCAGACAGGGTGCACCACAGACCAGCAAGGCCCGAAGCGACGCAAGATCATGCCGCACGCCGGGCTGGTAGTCCTGAGATTGCAGGGTCGCCAGGTACTTGGGGCTGATCCCCATGTGGCTGACCCCCGTGGCCTCGACCAGCGACCAGAGCGGGGCACAATCCAGCCCCGCCGGGGATTTCAGGATCGGAGCCCCATCATAAAGCACGATGGCCGCGCCCGCCGACAGCGCCGAGACCATCCAAGGGTACATCATCCAAGCGGTATTGGTGTACCAGAACACCCGGTCGCCGACCCGCACGTCGCCATGCAGTACGTGTTCCTTCAGATGTTGCAGGATCACACCGCCCGCGCGATGCACAATTGCCTTGGGCGCGCCGGTGGTGCCAGAGGTATAGAGGATATAGGCCGGGTGATCGAAGGGCAGCCGCCGGAATTCCAGCGCCTGCGCGGTGCCGAAATCCTCTTGCCGAATGCCTATGCCCCCCGGCATCTCGCCCGGCCCCGAAAGCACCAACACCTTCAAGCTTGGCACACCAGCCATGACCTCGGCTATCCGGTCGCTGATGTCATGGTCACGACCGCCGTAACGATAGCGCGTCGCCGCAAAGAGCACTTTTGGCGCCACCTGACCAATCCGATCAATGATGGCCGCAGCCCCGAAATCCGGCGAACAGGCCGTCCAGACCGCCCCCACCGTCAGCGTCGCGAGCGAGGCCACCAGCGCCTCGAATCGGTTGGGCAGAACCCCGGCCACCCGGTCGCCGGGCGTGACCCCCGCGGCCAGCAACCCATTGGCGGCCTGCGCCACCGCGGCACGCAAGGCGCCCCGGGTAAAGTTGCGCCGCTGGCCGGTTTCATCAGCCTCGATCACGACGGTGTCGCCATCCGCGCCTTGCAACATGGTCTCGGCCAGGTTCAACCGGGCCTCGGGAAAGAAACGCGCGCCGGTCATCCATGCGGTTTCATCCGGCACAAAGGCCTGGGCGCCCTTGTCGCCGGGAACTCCACAGAAGTCCCAGAGCGCGGACCAGAACCCGCCCAGGTCGCTCACGGACCAGCGGTGCAGCACGGCGTACTCCTTCGGGTCAAAGCCCTGCGACAGGGCAAACTTCGCCAGTCCGGTGGAAAGCGCCGTGCTCTCCTCCGGTGTCCACAAGATGGTGTCGGTCATTTATGCTGCCTTTGTGCGCCCGCCGAGTCGTTGGACCGTGGTCCAGCTGACCCTGAGGATGGTTGCGAGGGTGATCAGCGCGAAGACCAGCGCCAGCGGGTAGTCCCAGACACTGGTGCCCTTGGTAATGATCAATGACTGGCGGATGGCCAGTTCAAGCTGCGGCCCGATGATGAAGCCGATGATGAAGGTCACGAAGGAAAAGTTGAAACGCTTGAGGAAATAGCCGACCACGCCGAAGATCGACATGATGAACACCCCGAAGACGCCGCCGCCCTGCAAGTAGGCCCCCACCGCGCTGAAGAAGAAGACGCCGGAGAACAGGAAGGTGAACGGCAGGGTGATGACCCGGGCAAAAAACCGCATCCCGACCCAGCCGATTGCCAACATCAGCACCGAGGCCAGCAGCATCGAGCCAAAGAGCCCCTGCATGAACTCGGGGTTTTCGCGCATCATCAGCGGGCCGGGGATGATGCCGTGCATGGTGAACCCCGCTGCCAGGATCGCGGCGATGACGCTGCCGGGGATCCCCAGGGCGAAAAGCGTGATCAAACTGGCCGGGATGACCGCGTTGTCCGCGCTTTCGGCGGCGGCCACGCCCTTGATATTGCCGGTGCCGAACTCGATCTCGTTCTTGGACATCTTGCGCGCCAACCCGTAGGAGGCAAAGGACGCAATCGCCGCGCCCAGACCGGGCAACAACCCGATCCCGCCGCCCACTAGCGTGCCGCGAAAGATCGTAGGCGCGATCTGGCGCAGTTCTGACCGGGACAGGCGGTTAGCCTCGGAAGACGACAGCGCCAGCATCCGCTCGCTGCTTTCGCCGGACTTGCGCAGTTTCAAATGCTCTTCGAATTGCAGGATCATTTCGGCCACGGCCACGATACCGATCGCCATAGCGATCAGCGGTAGCCCGTCGAACACCAGCAACGAGCCAAATGTCATCCGCTGGGTGCCCGTCTCGACTTCCAGCCCGACTGAGGCCAGCAGAATGCCGATCATGCCGGAAATCAGCCCCTTGGACAGCGAAGTGCCCGACAGCGCGGCAATGAAGGTCATGGCAAACACCAGGATCGACGCCAACTCGACCTTGCCGATCTGGACCGCGACCGATGCCAGCGGCGCGGTCAGGAAAATCAGCAGCCAGGTCGAACAGAAGTCCCCGAAGGTCGAGGCGATCAGCGCCACCTTCATTGCCTTGACCCCCTTGCCCTGTTGCGCCAGCGGATAGCCGTCCATCGCGGTGGGCACCGAGGACGGTTCGCCCGGCGTATTGATCAGGATGGCAGACACCGCGTTTCCCGCCGTGGATCCTTTGGCGATACCGACGAGAAAGCCGATCGCGCTGACCGGGTTCATCGCATAGGTCAGCGGAATGGCGATGGCTGCCGCCGTGACCTTGCCGAGGCCCGGCATGGCGCCGACCACGTAGCCCAGGAAGATGCCTGCCGCGACGAACAGGATGTTCGAGATTGTGAGCGCCTGAGAAAGAACGCTGTTGATCGTGTCCATGGCTTTGTCCTCAGCTCAGGTAGAGACCGGCAAGATCCAGCAGAAACCAGGTAACGCCAGTCAGCCCGGCGGAAAACGCGATGACCGTCAGCGGGTTGCGTGTGCCAGTCAGCAGCAGGCACGCCGCAATCATGATACCGGCGGGTATCCAGAACCCGACCCAGGCCATCGCCAGCGCCGCCATCGTCGGGATCGCGATGCAGATCGCCAGGATGCCGTAGCTATTGGCCGACACGCGGAATTCTGGGATCGCGGTCTTCAGCGAGGTCGCCAGTTTGTAGATCGACAGAACGAAGATCCCGATGGCACAGATCTGCGGCATCAGTCTGGGGGAGACGGTGGCCCAGTCGGGATCAGCAATCTGCCAGGGAATGATCAGGAAATAGAAGATCGCGGATCCAATGGCGAGCAGCGCAAAAAAGGCTTGTTCATCGCGTGTCATGACGTGCTCCGAAACCGGCCTCGTCAGCCGGAAGTAGGGGAAAGGACCGGGCGGGCGGTGTGACCCGACCGGCGGAAGACATCATTTGCCAAGCAGCGGCTTCGCGGCCTCGTATTGCCGGGTCAGCTTGTCGGTGGCAGCAACGCTGTCGCGATAGACGATGGGATATTGGATCGTCTCCATCACCTCTTTGTGCCGGTCGCTCTGGGCCGCTTCACGCACCGCCTCTTCCAGGCGGGCCACCACGTCGCCAGACAGGCCATTGGGGCCGGAAATGACAAGGTTGTTCTCCATCGAAACGCCGTAAAGCTCTTGCGCGGACGGCACTTCGGGATTGGCCATCAGGTCGCCGTCGCCGAGCAGGTTGAGCAGGACCACCAGGTCGCCGCTTTCGACAAAGGGCGTATGCACCCCGCCCGACACCGAGACATCGGCATCCCCTGCGATCAACGTCGGCGCCAGTGTCGCACCGCCCTGCCCCGGGATGATCGCGATATCCAGCCCCTCGGCCTCGGCCAGGGCATTCATCACCGCGACCGTGACCTGACCCAGCGCATACCAGCGGGTGCCGGGGTTTTCGCGGGCGTGGTCGACGAATTCCTCCCAAGTGCTGTAGGGCGCGTCGGCCGCAGCGACGATCGCCGCCTGGAATTGCCCGGTGGTGCCGATGATCGTCAGATCCTCCGGGCCGAACGGAAGGCCCTGAAGCAACGGGTTCTCGATCATCGACACCGAGGCCGAGGCGGCAATGGTATAGCCGTCAGGCTTGGCCGGAAGCACCAGGCTTTGCAACCCCACCGTACCACCGGCCCCCTTGCGATTGACCACCTGGACGGGCTGGCCAAGTATCTCTTCCATCTTGGGGGCCAGTGCACGCGCCTGCGTATCAACCCCACCTCCTGCGGCGGTCGGCACCACCAGCGTGATTGCCCGTTCCGGATATTCGGCTAAGGCTGCGCTGGCCATGATCGCAGCCATCAGCGCCGCTGGAATGGTGGATTTCAAACTTCCAAGGATCCGCATGTTTCTTTCCTCCCGGCGAATATGCCGACCCATCTCCCCGGGTCGGTCGATTGCATGAGGCTCAAATTACTTCCCGCCTAGAACGCGGGATATGGGCCGGCGTGTCAGCATCCATGTGAATTCTGATATAGATCTGCTAACCTCTATTGTATAATGAAAAAATGCCGTCTTCTATGCGGCGCAACCTTGCCATTCACACCCGCTCACGGCTAATTTATCGCAATGGATATACGAAATCTGCGCCTTTTCATGGCCGTTGCGGAACACGGCAGCATCTCGGCCGCCGCGAAGTCGTTGGATATGGCGCAACCGGTCCTGTCGCGCCATATCCGCAATCTCGAACTGGAACTTGACGCCAAGGTTTTTGACCGCCAGCCTCGCGGGGTGGCACCGAACGCCAATGGGCGCGCCTTGATCGAGGCGACGCGCTCGATCGAGGCCAACTATCGCAGTGCCCTTCGCGACCTGGCCGAGGCACAAACCGCCACGGCGGGCTCGCTGCGGGTGGGTGCAACGGCCTCATGGTTGCACCGGGTACTTCCGGCGACCGTGGCCAGCCTCACCACGAGCCATCTTTCGGCGCGGATCACCGTCACCCGTGGCCTTCCCGATGCCCTGACAAATGACCTTCTGAAAGGTCGGCTCGACATTGTGCTGGCCCCGATCGGAGCGGTCAAAAACTATGCGCTGCTGCTGGATACAGAAGTTGTCTATCGTTCACGCTATTCCGTGCTGGCCGCCCTCGACCATCCTGCCCATCTGGCAGGGGCGCAGGGGCTTGAAGAACTGCGAGACTGGAAATGGGTCCTGCCACGCAACGCCTTTGCCCGCAGGATGTTTGACGCGTCCTATCAGGCGGCGAACCTGGCGCCGCCCGAACCCGCAATCGAGTTGGAGGACGCAAGCGCGATCCTCGGCATCATCTCTCAAAGCCGGTTCCTGACTTACGGCAATCCGGACGCCGCGCCTGCCGCCACATCCCGCGCCTTGTCCTGCCCGGCGCTGGACATGCAGGTCGACCAAGGCTGTTTGACGGTGCGAAAGTCCATGCCAAGCCCGCTCAGACGATTGTTCATCAGAACCCTTCGGCAGCAGGTCGGCGGATGACATGGACCTGAACCATTTTCGCCTATTCCTGAAAGTTGCCGAGCTTGGCAACATTTCCGCCGCGGCCAAGGACCTGGGGATGAACCAGCCTGCGCTGTCGCGCTTCATCAGCCGGTTGGAGGATGAGCTCGGCACAACGCTGTTCGATCGCCACCCCAAGGGCGTGGAACCCAATACCTTTGGCCGGATCCTGCTGCATTACGCGCGGTCCATCGACGCCAATCTGCAATCCGTCCGGCGCCACATCGAAAGCACCGGCAAGGAGACCGTGGTGATCGGCGCGGGCTATGTCTGGCAGCGGGCGCCGATGACGACGGCGCTGGTCAACCTCTCGCGGGTCTTTCCCGATGTCCAGGTCAGGATCGTGTCGGACGTGCCGAAGATGCTGCACGCAGCGCTGGCCAAGGGCGAATTGGACATGGTCCTTGGCTCAACCGCGCGCAGCGAGGTCTATTCGCAGACATTGGAGGCGCGTGCTCTGATGGAGCTGGACATGGCGGTGCTGGTTTCACGCGATCATGCGCCGGAAGATGGCCGGACGGCGCGGGTGGCCGATCTGGCCGAGCGGCGTTGGGTTCTGCCCGAAGGCACCCTGATCCGTCAGCATTTCGAAGATGTTTTTGAAGCCCACGGCATCGTGCCGCCCTTGCCCCATGTCAACGTGAACGACGTCTCTACCGCGCTTGAGATCGCCGCCTCCAGTGACCTGGCGACCCTGTCGTCCTCGACCGTCATAGGCGATGATCTGGGCCGCCGCCTGGTGCAGGTGCCCTGCCCCGAGGTCGAGATCCTGCGCAATTCCGGCGCGACCCTCCGGCGCGGAGAAGAGCCGCACAGGTTCTGCGCCGCGCTGCTGGATGAATTGCGGGCCCTGATCGCCGAAGGCCCTTGGCAACCCGCCCGCTGATTCAGCTTACGAAGACGGTTTTTTCGCCCGGCACCGGCGTCGCCCCGAATGCACCGCGCTGACGAATGGCATCGCGCCCACCATAGGCCACGATCCGCGCGGACTGGTCCGAGCGCGCCAGTTCATCGGTTGCCTCGGGATCCAGGATGCCACGCAGGATCGCCTCGTATTCTGCGCAGATCGCGGCATGGCTATCGGACTCGGCCAGGTTCTCGCGCTCGTCCGGGTCGGCTTCGAGATCGAACAACTGGTTGGGAAGGCCCACGTAATAGACGAACTTGTACCGGCCCTTGCGCACCATGTAGACGGCGGTATTGGCAGCGGCGGCGTGATATTCGGAAAAGGCCACCCGCTCCGGATCGGGCTGTGCCGCGACCTGGAACAGGCTCTTGCCCGGCATTTCCACATCATCCTGCGGATAACGCGGCGCGCCGACGCTTTCCAGGATGGTCTGGTAAAGGTCGACATGTGTCACCGGCGTTTCGACCACCTGGCCCGGCGCGATCCCCTGTCCGGCCATGATCATCGGCACACCGACGCTGTCTTCGTACATGTTGTACTTGCCCCAAAGCCCCTGGTTGCCGTTCGCCTCGCCGTGATCGGAGGTATAGATCACACGGGTGTTCTCGGCCATGCCGCTGGTCTCCAGCGCGTCCAGAACCAATCCGACATTGTGGTCGAGGAAGGAACACAGCCCGAAATAGGCTGAAACCGACCGCCGCACCACGTCCTCGGAAAACGGCGCGTCACAGCCCTGGAATATCCGGTGGGTGCGCAACGCCGGGTGCTCCGGGCGCGCGCCCGGGTCCAACAGATAGGGCAAGGGCATCTCTTCGGGCGGATACATCGCGTAGAATTCAGCGGGGCATTGCAGCGGCGGGTGCGGACAGACAAAGGACACCATGGCGGCCCATGGCTTGTCCTCGCCGGCCTTTGCCTTCGCAAGCAGCCACTCAGCGGCTCTCGCGGCAATCTTGCGGTCGTATTCAGTATAGGGGCTGTCGCCCGGACCGGCATCCTCGTGATAACCACGGTATTTCTTGAGCACCGCCGTATCGTCGCGCAACAGCCCCAGAAGCGCTCCGCCGCCCTCGGCCACATGCATCGGAAGATGCTGGCGGTCAAAGCCGGTGGGATCCGCCTCGGAGCGGAAATGCAGCTTGCCTATCGATTCCACGCTATGGCCCTCGTGGGCCAACCGGTGTCCCCATGACGGCACTGATCCGTCATAGCCGCGGCTGTTGTCCCAATAGCCGGTCTGATGCACGTAGCGGCCGGTTGCTATCGCCGCCCGGGCCGGAACGCAGATCGGGGAGTTGCAATAAGCTCTTGAAAACCTTGTGCCTTGCTCGGCCAGCCGGTCAATGTTGGGCGTCTTGACGATATCGCTTCCATAACAGCCAAGCGCCTTGGGCGAATGCTGGTCGGACATGATGAGCAGCGTGTTTTGTGGGGTCATGGCGGGTTCCTTGATCTGTCCCGGAAAGCCTATCCCCGCCCTTGGCCTTCCCGGCACCGATTGATTTGTTCATCGGCATGCAGATCCGGTCATACCTCGCGACTATAACAGATCAGGCATGGCATCTGACGTTTTCACCTCTGCTGCGAGGGCCCTGACCCGGCCACAAGATGGACGAGCCCCAGGAACCGGAGAGAGCCATGCCACCTCGCCTGACACGCGCCCAGATCTTTCACTTCCGCCATATGCTGGAACGTCCGATCCCGAGCACGATGGGTCCGTTCCGTTGCCGTCCCGCGGTGTTGTTGCGGCTGGAAGACGAAGACGGCGCCTTTGGCTGGGGCGAGATCTGGTGCAACTTTCCGCCCGACGGCGACCTGCACCGCGTCAGGCTGGCCGCAAATGTGCTGCCGTCAGCACTGGCCGATGTGCCGTTGGAGCGGGCCTTCGACACCATCGCACAGCGCCTGCACAGGATTGCACTGCAAGCCGGCGAACCCGGGCCAGTGGCCCAGATTGCGGCCGCCGTCGACATCGCCTTGCATGATCTGGCGGCACGCCGCGCCGGGCAACCATTGGCGTTCTATCTTGGGGCCAGCACCCTGGCCGTTCCCGCATATGCCAGCGGCATTTCCCCCGACGCTTTCGAAGACCAGATCACGGCGATGCGCGCCAAGGGCTATCGCTGGTTCAAGCAGCGCATAGGTTTTGGCCGCGATGACAGCCTGCCCGAAGCCGAAGCGGCGGCCCGCGGCCTACTCCCGGGTGAACGCTTCATGGTCGACGCCAACCAGGCGTGGGATGTAGGGACGGCAATCGCCAGAGCAAAACGGCTGGCCCCTTTGAACCCGGTTTTCCTGGAAGAACCCCTGCCGGCCGATGCCCCGGCGAGCGATTGGTCGCAACTGGCAGCGGATTGCCCGATCCCGCTGGCGGCCGGCGAAAACCTGCGCGCGCGCGCGAGTTTCGACCTGATGGTACAAGAGCGCGCGCTCTCGGCCCTGCAACCCGACCTGTGCAAATGGGGCGGTATCTCGGGATGCCTGGCCGTCGCGCAGGCCGCAGCGGCGACGGGTCAGACCTATTGGCCGCACTACCTTGGCGGCGGCATCGGCCTGATGGCTTCGGCGCATCTGCTGGCCGCTGTTGGCGGTGATGGTCGCCTAGAAGTCGACAGCTCCGAAAACCCGCTTCTGACGCATTTCACGTCGGACGGGCTCGCCCTTGCCGAGGATCTCTTCTTGCTGCCCGAGGCCCCAGGGCTCGGGTTTGACCCCGACATCGTGGGTGCCTCGGACCTGCTTGTCGATACCCGAGATCTTGCGTTGACAGGTTGATGCACAGGGTCGGCAAGACAAGCGAGGCGTTGTTGCGCACAAGCGCCCGGATAGTGTCGCTCAAACGGCCGTGGTTGGCCTTGGTCACGCGGTCCGGTCTGCGCGCTGACATTCTTGCGGGATTGCCCAACGCGGCAATAGTCCTGCCGCAAGGGGGCGCCTTTGCGATCATCGCCGGGCTGCCGCGGGAGTTTGGCCTCTACACGGCGATGCTACTCGTGCTCTCGCCCCTTGTGGTTCATATCCCGGTGCCCGCCGAGATCGGAAGAGCGTCGTGGAGGGAAAGAGTGTGTTACGCAGTGTAGGTCTCGG